>Ga0153944_1000227_pt1 | contig 24305 bp, 19 predicted proteins | sample TSNJ028MetaG_FD_104703 | JGI IMG/M metagenome (GOLD analysis project Ga0153944, IMG submission 104703) | Attine ant fungus gardens microbial communities from New Jersey, USA - TSNJ028 MetaG | ecosystem: Host-associated > Fungi > Mycelium > Unclassified | place: USA: New Jersey, Wharton State... | reverse complement strand
CAACTTTAGGGGGAATAATAGGAATAACAACGAAAAAAACATCAAATAAATTTTTGAGTTTTATATTGTCATTTGCATCAGGATTAATGTTATCTATAATATGTTTTGACTTAATTCCAGAAGCTATGGAATTATCGAATATGTCAAACATTATTATTGGAATTATATTAGGTATCATAGCAATGATTATATGTGATGAATTTGTAAAAAATAGATTTGATAAAAAACAAAACAGAAATAGTAAAGAGAGTTTATTAAGAACAGGAATAATAGTAGGGATAGGATTAGCTCTTCATAATTTTCCTGAGGGATTAGCAATAGGCTCTGGATTTGGTGCATCTTTGACATTAGGATATTCTCTTGCAGTCGCAATATGTTTGCATGATATACCAGAAGGAATATCTATGGCAATTCCTATGAAAAATGGAGGAATGAGTAGAATAAGGGTAATTACATATGTAGTATTATCAGGGGTAACTACAGGAGTGGGAGCCTTCTTTGGAGCTTTCATAGGTGGGATTTCAGATAGTATAATTGCAATGTGTTTAAGTTTTGCAGCAGGAGCAATGTTATATATAGTGTCAGGGGAATTAATACCAGAATCTAATAAATTATATAAAGGAAGAATGACAGCAATAGGAAATATATGTGGATTCTTATTAGGAATAGTTGCAACTATGATATAATAGAAAAATAAAATAATAAAAGCTATAGATTTAAATACAACTATAGCTTTTATTATTTTATTTAGTAGTTTATGTTTCAATACTAGTATTATTCTTTACTTTATAAACATATAAATGTTCCACATCCTTCACTTTTCTAAAACCTGCCTTTTTACATGTAATGATTAAAGGCACATTTTTATAAATAGTAATTTTAGGAATAAATCCTTGAGAACACAGATATTCACAAAAATCATGAATTGCTTCAGATGAATTCTGGATATAATGTCCCTTAAAAAATTTAATATTTATAGAAAGAGAAGAACGAAAAAAATGAATAAAGAAACTCTTATTATCATTTTTTGAGGTAATAATCCAAGTAGAATCATTATTTGAATCAACAACACCTTCTTTAATTATAAAGTTTTCTGTCTCAATCCGTTTCATATAGTATCCTCCTTATGGTTTATGTAAATATTATAATACAATAAAAAATAATTGTCAATAAAGTGAGAAATATAATGACTTTATAAAAAAAGAATAGTATAATAATTAAGAATTTTTATGGGAGGTAATAGATATGAAAGTAATGTTTATATGTACAGGAAATATATGTAGAAGTGCCATGGCAGATGGATTAATGAAAGAATTAACAAAAGGAAAAGACGTAGAAGTATATTCATGCGGAATCTATGCTCAAACAGGAGACTATGCAACATATAATTCAATAGAAGCAATAAAAAAATATGATGTAGATTTAACAAGTCATAGAGCTACTAATATAAAAGATTCTAATATAAAAGAAATGGACTTAATATTGTGTGCCACACAATCTCATAAAGATAGTGTCTTACATCTATATCCAAATTTGAGAGATAGAACATATACAATGAAAGAATATGCAGAGATAGATGAGAATGGAAAAGATATGAATATAAATGATCCTTGGGGATATGATATGGAAATATATAGGCACTGCGCAAGCGAAATATATAAATGTGTAGAAAGAATATTACAAAAAATATAAAACTAATGTTTGTAAAAAAGTATTGACTAAATCAAAACAATTAATATATAATTTAAACGGAAAAATATATTTACAATGGAAGGAATGAAAAATGGAAAACTTAATAGAAGGCTTAAATGACAAGCAAAAAGAGGCAGTATTAAAGACAGAAGGACCATGTTTAGTAATAGCAGGAGCTGGAAGTGGGAAGACAAAAGTACTAACACATAAAATTGCATATTTAATGCAAGAGAAGAAAATATTGCCATGGAATATATTAGCAATAACATTTACAAATAAAGCTGCAAATGAAATGAAAGAAAGAGTAGAACTGTTAGTAGGGGATGCAGTGAAAGATATGTGGATAGGAACATTCCACTCGATTTGTGTACGAGTATTAAGAAGGTATATAGATAGAATAGGATTTGATTCGTCTTTTATCATATTCGATACATCAGACCAAAGAACATTAGTAAAAGAATGCCTAAAAGCATTAAGTATAGATGACAAATTATTTACTGACAGAAGTGTATTAGCAGAAATTAGTAATGGAAAAAATGAAATGTTAGAGCCTAAAGAATATAGTATAAAATATGCTGGAGATTACAGAAAATCAAAAATTGCGGGGATATATGAATTATATCAAAGACGATTAAAAGAAAATAATGCAATAGACTTTGATGATATTATAAATTATACAATAAAGATAATAACAGAAAATCCAGATGCATTAGAATACTATACAGAAAAGTTTAAATATGTATTAGTAGATGAATATCAAGATACAAATAAGGCACAATTCACATTAGTTACATTATTAGCATCAAGATATGGGAATGTTACGGTTGTGGGCGATAATGATCAAGGGATATATAGTTTTAGAGGAGCGGATATTAGTAATATATTAAACTTTGAAAAAGATTTTCCAGGAACTGAAATAATAAAATTAGAGCAAAACTATAGATGTACAGGTAATATATTAAAAGCAGCAAATGCGGTAATAAAAAATAATGAAGCAAAATATGATAAAAAATTGTGGACAGAAAATGATGAAGGAAATTTACCTTGCATCCATCAAGGTGATGATGAATATGATGAAGCAAGATATATAGTAGAACAAATAAATCATCTAAAAAGAGAAGAATATTTTAAATATTCTGATTATGCAGTATTATATCGTATGAACTCACAATCAAGAGCAATAGAAGATATTTTAATGAGAGAGCAAATACCATATAAAGTAATAGGTGGACTAAAATTCTATGAAAGAAAAGAAATAAAGGACACTATAGCGTATTTAAGATTAATAGCAAATACATCTGATAATTTATCTTTAAAAAGAATTATAAATGAGCCAAAAAGAGGAATAGGAAAAACAAGCTTAGATAATGTTCAAGAAATAGCGGAAAAACAAGGTATTTCAATGTATGAAGTAATAAAACATGCAGAACAATATGGATTAAATAGGGTATTTGCCAATTCTAGGGAATTTGTACAAGTAATAGAAGAATTAAAGATAAAGAAAGAAGAGCTAGAAATATCAGAATTAATAAAAGAAGTACTAAATAAAACTGGATATACGAAAGCCCTAGAATTAGAAAATTCTATAGAGGCGGAAAGTAGAATCCAAAACTTAGAGGAGTTATTAACTGTAGCAATAGAATTTGAAGAACAATTTGCAGAGAACTCTTTGAATGAATTTTTAGGAAGTATTACATTATCTAGTGATATTGATAATTTAGAAGAATCAGAAGAAAAAGTTACATTAATGACATTACATAGTGCAAAAGGATTAGAGTTTCCTGCAGTATTTCTAGTTGGTATTGAAGAAGGAATATTCCCTGGATATAAATCAATAGGAGAACCAGCGGAATTAGAAGAAGAAAGAAGACTTTTTTATGTAGGAATCACAAGGGCAAAACAATATTTATATCTAACATGTGCGAAACATAGAACTATATTTGGTTCAACAAGTTATAACTCTATTTCTCGTTTTGCTACAGAAATTCCATCAGAATTATTAGATGGTTTTGATAGTATGGAAAAGCAAGAGGATAAATTTGAAGATTCAAATTATGGATGGTCATATGGGACAAATTATGCAGGAAAAGTGAAAACATATAAATTTGATACTGCCGAAGGACAAACAGCAGCTAACATTTCCACAAATAGTACGAAAAATGTGGATAACACAAACAAATTTGCCTTTAGAAGTGCGGAAAACTTCTTAAGTTCTTTAAACAAATCAACTGGAAGTGTAGATATAAGTAAATATAAAGTAGGTATGAGAGTATATCATAAAAAGTTTGGAGAAGGTACAATAAGCTCGTTAGAACAAGAAGGAGAAGATATTAAAGTAGATATAAACTTTGATAAAGTAGGGCACAAAAGATTAATGGCAAAATTTGCAGCTTTAGAGATTTTAGATTAAATAAGAAATAGGAGTAAGTATATGAAGAAAACTATAATGATAGATATGGATGATGTTATGACTGGAGGAGTTTTCCATGAGATGGTTGAAGAGTTTTTAGGATATAGTGTCGATTTAGAAAGATTAAGTTCATTCTATATTCAAGATGCTTTAGAAGAAAGAAAAGGAGAATTTTTCGATTGGTTTAAAAAGCAAAATATATATCAAAAAGCAGAACTATATGAAGATGTATATGATATTATGAAAAAACTAAATGAACAATATGATATATATATTTGTACAGCTTATGTATGGAGAGAGGTACCAGAAAGTTGCGGAAATATATTAAAACACAAATATGATTTTTTGTATGAAGAACTAGATTTTTTATCTCCAAAAAAATATATATTTATGGACAATAAAAAATTGATAAATGCAGATATAAAAATAGATGATAGAACTAAAAATTTAGAAAATGCAAATGTAAAATTGTTATATACAGCATATCATAATAAAACAACCTCAGAAGAGGAACTAAAAGAACAAAATATAGTAAGAGTAAACAATTGGAAAGAAATAGGGGATATACTGTTAAAATAAAGATATCAAATAAAATAATCAAATTAATATAAAGAAAAGTTGTGTAAAGAATAAATGGAAAGCAAAGAATAAAAAATATCTTTGCTTTTTTGCTTTTTAATAAATTTATGTTGTATAAAATCTAGAAATTAAGTCCATAATAATATAAATATGTAAAGAAAGGAAGGATAAATATGGCAGATTTAAGTCAAGTAGAACTTCAAAATTTAAGACATTTAATAGGAGCACATGAAACATCTTATCAAAAATTAAACACATATGCTTCACAAGCTGTAGATCCACAAATAAAGCAAATGTTTACAAAATCAGCACAAGATGCATTAAATACAAAGCAAAAATTAATGTCATTTTTAAATAGTTAGGAGGTAATTTTAAATGGATGAAAAAACAATGGTAAATGATATTTTAAGTGGTGCAAAAGCAAGCTTAACTACTTATCAAAATGTAATATCAGAAGCAGAAAATATGCAATTGAGACAAACAATACAACAAATAAGAAATAGTGATGAAAGTTTTCAATATGAATTATTTAAAGTAGCACAAACAAAAGGATATTATCAACCAGCGCAGCCAGCAACAATAACAGAAATTCAAACAGTAAAAAATCAATTACAATAAAACGTCTAAAAGGCGTCTCAAATCACTGGTTGAGCCACTGGAAAGAACCACTAGGACTGAGATTTTGGTTTACAGCCAAAATCTCAGTCCTAGTGTTTTTTTTGTTTAATATTAAAACAAAAGAAAAAAAGAGAATAAGTTATAAAAAGAAGAGATAATCCTACGGAAAAATAGAAAAACGACAAAAATAAGAATTGTTAAAATTTAAAATATAATATAGAATATAAAATGTAAAATAAAAGATGGGAGTTGTTAAATATTAGTAAGGTAAAGAAATTAATTGTTCATATAAGAACGTGGACAAAATTTACTATATTAATTGCATTAGCTACATTCCTTGTAATAGGAATAATAACATATGTATATAAACCAATATATAGTGTATCATTAGATGGCGAATTTATTGGATATACAGACAATAAAAGTAAATTGCAAGAAAAAATAAATAATTACATAGAATTTGGTAATGGTGAAAATATAGCATTTGTAGATATAAATGAATTACCACAATACAAATTATGCTTTTTGAAAAAAGGTATAGAAACAACAGATGAAGAAATGTTTCAAAAAGTAATAGAAACAGGGACAACATATTATAATTATTATGCAATAACATTAGATAATGAGGAAAAAGCATATGTATCAACATTTGAACAGGCAGAACAAGTAGTAAATGATTTGAAAGAAAAAGATAGTAATAATAAAGATAGTTTAGGGATAATAGAAAAATATGAAACAGCTTTAGTACAATTTACAGATGTAGAAACATGTGTATCAGATTTATATGAGAAAAAAGTAGTGAAACAAGTAATTACTGCATCATCATCTTCAGGAGTAGCTGCTACAGGAGTAAATTCATCTGCTAAAAAGATTGAATTAGGAGTATCATTAATAAGACCTATATCAGGAACTGTTACATCAAGATTTGGTACTAGATGGGGAAAAACGCATAAAGGAATAGATATAGGGGCTGCAAAAGGAACACCAATTTCTGCAGTGGCATCAGGAACAGTAGTTGTATCTTCATATGGGTATAATGGTGGATATGGAAATTATGTAATAATATCACATGGAAATGGAGTGCAAACATTATATGGACATTGCACATCACTAACAGTAAGTGTAGGTCAGACAGTATCACAAGGTCAAACAATTGCAACCGTAGGTAATACTGGAAATTCATATGGAAATCACTTGCACTTAGAGATAAGAGTAAATGGTGTAGCACAAAATCCACAAAATTATTTATATTAATATTGAATCATAGAGCATAAAATAAAAATCCCTCAGCTTAGCTGAGGGATTTTTGGGACAGTGGCTCAATTTATTTAGAAATATTTAGAAGCAATTTTTAAAGCATTATGCTTCATAATTACTTTTCCAGATTCATTCATTTTTCTCAAAAATAACTCTGAGTGATTCACAAAAGTACCAAATTCAGTTATATTTGATAATAGGTTTTTTAAATCAGTATAATCAAGGTTTATGTTATAGAAACATAAATAATATGTATGATTATATTCATAAAGAATTATACTCTTTGCTATATTATTCATATTAAAGTTATTTGTTTTTAAGAAATCAATAAATAAGCAATAATCGTCAAAATTAGGGAAAGAATATATGACCTGTGAAGCTTCATAACTAGGTTTCTTTCGCTTTATTGTTACCTTTTTTCTATAAGGAGTTTTCTCTTTTTCAGGAACTGTTCTAGTTATAGTTAAAACAAAATCTCCACCAGCCATAGCAAGGGCCTCAATTCTTATTTTATAATCTTTAGTAATAAATCCAATTTCTTTTTCAGCTTTATCTAGCATATCAAAAAATAAGTCCTGTGATTCTATAGAGTTAGACATAAAAGAATGAAAATCAATATGTTTATCCTCTAAATCTTGATGACTTAATGTAATTCTAATTTTATCCTCATTTAACTTTTCAAAACGCATGTAATATCCTCCTTATCAATTGTAATTATATTATAACATTAAAGGTTATAAAAATAAATGACAAAATTTTGGTAAAAACTAATATATAATATGAAACAATAATAGAAAATGTACTAAACAATATATCATATAAAGAAATGAAATAAAAGACAAATGGTAAAATTTTCTGTATATTTACTTGAAAAAAACATCAAAAACATATATAATAAGTCCAGTAAAAGCAAAAGAAAAAATGGATTTCTAAATAAAGAAAGGAATGAAGCAAATGGCAACAAGAGAAAAAAATATATGGATATTATTAATATTTATATTATCAGGATTAGTGTTAGGGGGATTGCTAGGTGAGTTAGCAGGAAAAGTTGATTTTTTATGGTGGTTATCATATGGACAAAGCTTTGGATTAACCTCACCATTACAATTGGATTTAAGTGTTATTCAAATAACATTTGGTTTAGTTTTTAAAATCAATATATCAAGTATTCTTGGAATGATTTTAGCAATTTTTGTATATAGAAAAATATAATGAGGAAGAATATGTATAGGGGCTTAAGGAAAGGATACTTAAGCTATGTCTTTAAAAATGAAAGAATTACCAAATTCAGAAAGACCATATGAAAAATTAGAAATGTATGGAGAAAAAACATTATCAAACTCAGAATTATTAGCAATTATAATAAAGACAGGAACAAAAGATGAGACATCAGTAACTTTAGCGCAAAAGATTTTGACAATGAAAGCAGAGAATATAAGGTCTTTGCAAGAAATATCATTAGAAGAATTTATGAAAATAAAAGGCATTGGAAAAGTAAAAGCAATACAGTTAAAAGCAGTATGTGAATTAGCTAAAAGAATGTCAGTACCATTAGACTTAAATAAAATAATAAAAAGTCCAGAAGATGTAGCAAATTTACTTATAGAAGAACTAAGGTATGAAAAAAGAGAAATAGTAAAAGTTCTAATACTAAATACTAAAAATAAAGTACAAAAGATAGTAGATATAACAATAGGGAGTATCTCATCAGCTATAGTAAAACCAGTAGATATATTTAGTGAAGCAATAAAAATGGGGATGACTAGAATTATAATCGTTCATAATCATCCTAGTGGAGATTCAACACCAAGTATACGGGGATATTAATGTTACAAAAAGGTTAGAAGAAGCGGCTAAGATTTTAGGAATAGAATTATTAGACCATATAGTAATTGGTGATGGAAACTTTGAGAGTATATTTAGGTTGAGACAAGAAAAAGAAATTTGAGTAAGAGAAAGGAAAAGAACATATGAAACTATTTTCATTAAAAAGCAAAGATATAGGAATTGATTTAGGTACAGCAAACACTTTAGTTATTTTAAGAGGAAAAGGAATCGTGTTAAAAGAGCCATCAGTAGTGGCTATTGATAGAAAAACAGGAACAATTTTAGCTACAGGACATGATGCAAAAGAAATGCTTGGAAGAACACCAGAACAAATAAAAGCAGTGAGGCCGATGAAAGATGGGGTTATTGCAGACTTTACAGCAACACAATTAATGCTTAAAAATTTAATAGCAAAAGTGTGTCAAAGATATAGTGTAACAAGACCAAGAGTAGTTGTAGGTGTTCCATCAGGAATTACAGAAGTAGAGGAAAGAGCAGTAGAAGAATCTGTAATTCAAGCAGGAGCAAAAGAAGTTTATTTAATAGAAGAACCAATGGCAGCAGCAATTGGTGCTAATTTAGATGTTGCAGAACCAACAGGTAATATTATAGTAGATATAGGTGGAGGAACAACAGAGGTTGCAGTTATATCTTTAGGAGGAATCGTAGTAAGTTCATCATTAAGAGTAGCTGGAGATGAATTAGATGATGATATAGTAAATTATATAAAAAGAGAAATGAATTTAGCTATAGGGGAAACAACAGCAGAACAAATAAAAATGGAAATAGGATGTGCACTTCCATTAATGACAGAAACATCTATGGAAGTAAGAGGAAGAGATTTAGCCAATGGGTTACCAAGAAATGTAGAGATATATTCATCTCAAATACAAGAAGCTATGGAAGAGTCAATTTCAGAAATAATAGAAAGTATAAAACAAACACTTGAAAAAACACCACCAGAACTAGCATCTGACATAATAGAAAAAGGTATTATTCTAGCAGGAGGAGGAGCAATGATTCAAAATTTGGACAAGCTTATTAGTATGAAAACAGGAATGCCAGTATATATAGCAGAAAATCCATTAGATTGTGTTGTTCAAGGAACAGGAAAAACAGTAGAAGATTTAGAAAGATTAAAGTCGGTGTTAATAAATTCTAGAAAAAGAAGATAAACAGTTAAGGAAATAACCCTTAACTGTTATAGATAGGAGAAATGTATGCATAAGACAAGAAAGACAGGTATAATAGGAATTGTTATAACAATCATAACCCTTATCATAATAGTTGTTATTTCTAATATAAAAGTAAATGATTTATCATACATTGAGACTGTATTAGGAACTCTTGTCATGCCAATTCAAAATGGTCTGACTTACTTAAAAAATGGAATTTCTGGTAATGATTCATTTTTTACAGATATAAATAATTTACAAGAAGAAAATAAACAATTAAAAGAAAAAAACAGTGAGTTAGAGAAAGCATTAAGAGAATTAGAAATTATAAAATCAGAAAATAGCACATTAAAAGAGTATGTTAATTTAAAAGATAAGTATGCAGAATATACTACTGTGCCAGGATATGTAATAAATAAAGATATAAGCAATTATAGTAATACAATCATTATAAATATAGGTTCAAAAGATGGAATTAAAGAAAATATGCCAGTAATATCAGACCAAGGATTGGTTGGATATATAATTTCTGTAACAGATAGTACTTCGAAAGTACAAACAATAATAGATACAGCAAGTGCTGTAAGTTGTACAATAAGTACTACTAGAGATACATTAATTGCAAGAGGAACATTATCAGGACAATCAACATTAAAAGCAACATATATCCCAACAGATGCAACAGTATTACAAGGAGATAGTGTTGAAACATCAGGTTTAGGAGGAATATATCCAAAAGGAATTCATATAGGAACAATAAAACAAGTAGTCAGCACAAAAAATATAACAGATAGATATGCAATAATTGAAACGGCAGTAGATTTTAGTAAATTAGAAACAGTCCTAGTAATAACAAATTAGGCAAAACCCGGAGGGGACATATCTTAACATCACAAGCCATACCCTACAAAAGATGTGTCCACTTTAGAGTATTAAAAATAGTAAATAAAAGGGAGGAATATATGAAAAAAGCAATATCAATTTTACTTATATTTATCACATTTTTAATAATATATTTCCTTCAAGCTAACTTTTTTACTTGGTTCACAATTGCTGGAATAGAACCAAATCTATTTATTGTATTAGTATTATTTATTAGTTTATATACTGGAATGAAAGTAGGAATTGGGTCAGCAGTTATATTTGGAGCATTTCTAGACATCGTAATAGGAAAAAGTTTAGGTCCTTACATATTAGGTCTAGGATTAATTGCATTTTTGGGAGGATATTTTGAAAAGAACTTTTCGAAAGATAGTAGAATCACAATTATGCTAATGGTAATGGGAAGTACTTGTGTATATGAGATAGTAGCATATATTTTTAATTTTATAAACCTTTCGACACATATTGAAATAATGGAATTTATAAAAATCCTACTAATTGAGGTAGTATATAATACAATTATTACAATAATACTATATCCTTTAATACAAAAAGCAGGATATACACTAGAAGGAATATTTAAAGAATCTAAGATATTGACTAGATATTTTTAATATAGTAATAAAATAAGAGGAGGTGAATAGTTGGAAACAAAAAAAAGTAGAAATGAAAAGTTTAGATATAATATTGTATCTACTTTTATATACATAATAGGAATTATATTGTTGGCCCAATTATTTAACCTTCAAATAATAAATGGTGAAGATTATAGGGAACAGTCAAATACAAGATTAACAAGAGAAAGTACATTAGAAGCGGCAAGAGGGAGTATATTAGACCAATCAGGAAATAAATTAGCAACAACAGCTTTGGGATATAGCTTAGAATTGTATAAAACAAAAATAGATACAGAAACATTAAATGAAACATTACTAAAAATAACACAAGTATTAGAAGCAAATGGGGATTCCTATGTAGATGAGTTTCCAATTAAAATAAATCCATTTGAATTTTCTATAGGAGAAGAGGCACAAAAAACTTGGAAAAGTGATAATAAAATAGACGAAGATAAAACAGCAGAAGAATGTTTCTATATATTTAAAGAAAAATATAAAATATCTAATGAAGATATTGAGGAAACAAGAAAGATAATAACATTAAGATATGCTATAACTAAAAATGGATATAGTAGCACAAAGTCAGTGGAACTAGCAAGTAATATAAGTGCTAATAGTTTAGCACAAATAAGTGAGAGAAATTCAGATTTTCCAGGAGTAAATACACCCACAAAAGCAATTAGAGAGTATCCATCTGGAACTTTGGCATCGCATTTGTTAGGATATATAGGAAAGATAAATGGTGATGAATTAAAAGGAAAAGAAGATACATATGATTCAAATGACTTTATAGGAAAAACAGGAATAGAATATATATTTGAGTCATACTTAAAAGGTAAAGATGGAATAAAACAAATAGATATGGCAGTAGATGGAACAATTACAGACGAATATGTTGTTAAAGAAGCAGTTGCAGGGGCAGACGTAGTATTAACAATAGATGCAAATCTTCAAAAAGTAACAGAAGAAACATTAAAAAGTAGTATAGAAAATATAGCAGCTACAGAAAATGTAAATGTAACAGGAGGAGCAGCAGTTGTAGTAAAGGTAAAAACTGGAGAAGTACTTGCAATGGCAAGCTATCCTGATTTTAATCCAAGTGATTTTTCTTCAGGAATAACCACAGAAAAGTGGAATTATTATACAAAGGAAGAGACATCTGAGTATGCAAAAAATCATCCATTTGTAAATAGAGCAATATCAACAGCATCTTCACCAGGTTCAACATATAAAATGGTAACAGCGATAACAGGTTTAGAAACAGGTTCTATAAAAATAACAGAAAAAATAAATGATGTTGGTATATATAAGTTTACGAATGACTATAATCCAAAATGTTGGATATATTCACAATATGGAAGAGGACATGGATATTTAAATGTAACAGATGCCATAAAACACTCATGCAACTATTTCTTCTATGAAGTTGGAAATAGAGCAGGAATAAATAATTTATCTAAATATACGAAAGCATTAGGATTAGGAAAGAAAACAGGAGTAGAATTATTGGGAGAAGCATCAGGATATGTGGCATCACCAGAAACATCAAAGGCATTAGGGCAAACTTGGAATGGAGGAGATGTGTTATCAGGAGCTATAGGACAGGGAAATAACAGTTTTACTCCAATACAAATGGCAAAATATATAAGTATGTTAGCAAATGGTGGAAATGATATAGATATTACAATATTAAAATCAGTCATAGATGCAAATGGAACGGAAATATCTAAAACAGAGATAGGAAAATATCTAAATGAAAAGCTAGGAATTTCAAATGAAGAAACTGAAGCAGTAACTTTTAAACAAGAAAATTTAAATGCTATATTAGAAGGTATGAAAGGTGTTACTACAGAATCAGGGGGAACGGCATATTCAATATTTAAAGGTTTTAATATTGAAGTAGGAGGAAAAACAGGTTCATCACAAACAGGAAGAAAAGATGAAAATGGTAAAAATATAACAAATGCTTGGTTTGTTGGATTTGCACCATATGATGAACCAGAAATCGCCATAGTAGTAATGATAGAAAATGGACAAAGTGGAAGTATGGCAGCACTACCATCAAGAGATATAATAGCAGAATATTTTGGTATGAATGCAAGTAAAGTTACAGAGGATATGACAGCAAAACCAATAGTTGAAGTAAGAAATTAGGGAGGATGTTGAATATGAAAAATTGTGTATTAATAAGATTAAATAAAAATGAAATAGTAATAAAAATAAATGAAAAAGCAGAACAAGAAGAGATAAAAGAATGTCTAAACAAAAAAATAGCAGAATTAAAGAAATTATATCAAGAAGAAAAAACTCCAATAAAAGTTGCTGGAAAAGTTTTAAAGAATAAAGAAATTGAAGAAATTCAAGAAATTATACAAAAAGAAATAGATGTAGAAGTTGAATTTGAAACACCAAAAGGATTAGGACTTCATAAGATAAAAAAATCATATAGTAAAGAAATAGAAAATTCAGAAACTAAATTCCATAAAGGATCATTAAGAAGTGGGCAAAGATTAGAATATGAAGGAAGTATAGTTATATTAGGAGATGTTAATGGTGGAGCTGAAGTAATAGCAGGAGAGAATATTGTTATTTTAGGAACGTTAAGAGGTTTAGCCCATGCTGGAGCAAAAGGTAATATTCAAGCAATAATTGCTGCAAACCTTATAGATTGTCCACAAATTCGTATAGCAGACATAATAAAAGAAATGACAAAAGAAGTTGATGAAGAAGAAATAAAAAACTATGTGTATGTAAATGAAAAAAATGAGATAGTAATAGAATAGAAAAACTGGAATAAAAGGGACGGGTGGACATTGGGGACAGTGTCCACCTGGCCCTTTTATTCCTCTGTCACTGCGTATTAGCTAAGCAATAACAAAACTAAAGAAATATATAAATAGGTGTCATTTACTTCTTCTTGATATAGAAAAAATAAAAGAGCAATAATTAATAAATCATCGAAATATAATTTTATTCCAAATATTTCAAAAAATTCACCATCACTATCACTTCTATCAGAAGGAGGAGGTTCTTGTTTAGGTTTCTCTTCTACTTTGCTAAAAGGGGTAGTCCTTTGTATTTTGTTTTGTGGAACGCTAGGGGGCAAGGAATTTTGAGAATTTTGTTCCTTATAAATATTTTGATTATGTAAGTAGTTATAATTAGGATATCCATAATTTCTTCTAAAACTAGGAAAGCCAAAAAAGGGATAATGATGCATCATTTTGTTTTCTCACCACCCATTATATTTAAATTTTCCAAAATGCCACTCATATTAAAAAGCTGTATATACTGGTCGACCTTCTCCTTTCTACTTTCTTTTAAATAAGGTTTTAAAGATAGTAGAAGATTTGATCTTGGGTCATCTTTTTTCTTATTCATACCATCCATTATATTTTTCATCTTCATAATTGTTCCCATATCAAGGTTAGAAAATGGATTTGAAGAATCCGCTTTAGCGGAATTTTCTTCGCCGTTATTATTGTTACCAAATGAGGAAGAAAAGTCTTCGAAATTAGGAAAATCTTGGTTATTTACATTATTACTATTATTACTATTTCCAGAAGGATTGCTATTAGAAGAGCTGTTTTTCAAGTTATTCAGCATATTTCCTAAATCTTTAGGCATATCTTTACCATTCATCATACCAGACAATTTTTGCATCATATCAGACATATCTTCATTCATAGAATCACCTCATATATAATCGTATGCGAAAAAAAGTGAAATGTTACTAAAAAATGTAATATTGTAATAAAAATTTAATATTTAATGCTCAAATACAGCATCCGTAAAGGCAAACGTCCAATTGACTATATACTCAGGAGAGAGGACGTTGAAAAACCTAAAAAAATATGTAAAAATATATAAGAATAAATATATATATGGAAATAAATATAAAATAAAGGTACTAGACATAAAAAGTTTGAGAAATAAGGAGCTAAGTGTTGAAAAAACTTTAAAAATGCGGTATAATAAGAAGTGCAGAGCAATTATAAAATGAAATAGAGAGAACAGAAAATAGAAAAAAAGAAAATAGGAGGAAATTTCTATGTACAAAAAAAGTAAAAAAATGGTAGCCGCTATACTTATTCTTGCAATTACTTTTGCAAATATAAGTACAATAGGAGTTTATGGGAAAGAGGTATATGCATCAAGCATAGGGCTTGAAAATCAAACAGCAAAGACAAATAATAGCAATGTTGAGTTTGACGCATATTTTACGAATAATGAAAAAGCTACACACTCTGACACAAAACAGATAGATGAAACTAATTACATATATACAAAACTAGATGTAAAACAAGCAGGATATTTAAAATCAGGAAAAATAGAATTTGCAGATAGTGAAGGAAAAGATTCTAATTTCAAAATTAATAATGAAATAGAATCTAGTTTTGTTGCTGGGACAAATTCAAACAGTATAACTTTAAACCAAGTAAATAATGGAAATACAGTAGAACTACAAATACCAATTGAATTTATCACATCAGAACAAATCAACCTAGCAGATTTAAACAAAGAAAATATTGTTAAATTCACAGGTATATACGTAGATGAAAAGGGTAAAGAGAATAAGATAGAAAAAGAAATAACAGTAGGATTAGCTTGGACAGCAAATGGAGAAGCAGTATTAGAACAACAAATATCAAAATTTATACCATATAATATTAATGGGGAAAAAGGATTAATATTACAAACAATAGTAAAATCAAATGTAGTAGATAACGTATTACCAACAAAACAAACAAATATAGAAATTTCAGCTCCTAATATAAATAATATAAAACCAACAGAAGTAAAAGTATTAGCAAGTACAATAAAAGCAACAAATGGAGATGAAACTGGAAAAAGCTTTTCAGAAGAAAATTATACATATAACGAGGAAACTAATAAATTAAATATACAAGTAAATAATGGGGCAGATACAAATGGAAATGTTTCATGGAAGAAAGAGGCAGTAGATGAATTTGTAGTAACATATGTATATTCAGAAGAAGCTTTAAATTCAATTGGCGAAAGTGGGGTTGATATAAATATAGTTTCATCATCAGAAGTAATGTTATATGGAAGCACAGAAATATCTGTAAAAGGAAGCTTTAATGGAACAGCAACTTTAAAAGATCAAATAAGTAACATAGTTGATTTTAGTGTAGAAACAACAACTCAGTTAAGTAAAGGACAAATATATGCAAATTACAGTGCATCTGAAAAAGTAGAAACAGAGTATAATGAAAGAATCACTGCAAATATTGGATTAGCAGATTTAACAGACAAAATAAAAATAACTCAAGATGCAGATAATTTCGTAAAAGAAAATTCAAAAGGGTCAACAACAGTATCAGGAAAAAACTATGCATATTACAAAACTTTAACAATAGAAAAAGATATATTTAATAAACTTTTTGGGGAAGAAGGATATATAGATATATATGTAGGGCAAACAGTCATTACAAGAATAGATAAAGATACAGAGATAAATGATAATGGATATATAGTAGTAGATTTATCTGAACTAAATATAAATAGTTTAGTAATAGAAACAAGTAAACCAATTTCAGAAGGAAAATTGACAATTGATGTATTAAAGGGAATAAAAGGAAACATAGATTATAGTAAATATCAAATGAAAGAATTTGAAAAATTAGAGATGACAATAGTAGGTCAAGCGATAAATGGAGAAACAACTTTTGTAGAACAAACAGAAGTGAAAGAAATACCATTTGTAGAACCAACATCTATGGCAGAACTAATCATTGATAATACTAATTTATCAACTGTTGTAACAAATCAAAATGTAAAAATGACAGCAGTATTAAAAACAGATTCAGTATATTGTAATTTATATCAAAATCCAATAATAGTGATTACATTACCATCATATGTAGAAAATATAAATGTAAAAGATATACAAGTATTATTTGATGATGAGCTAAAAATAAAAAATGCAAACCTAGTAAATAATGCAGATGGAACAAAATCAATTGTAATAAATCTAGAAGGAGTACAAACAAAATATAATATTGGTGCAGTATCTGGAGGAACAAATATAGTAATTACAGCAGATATTACATTAAATAAATTAACACCAAATAAACAAGACCAAATAAAAATGACATATACAAATTCAAATGTTATAACAACAGCTAGAACAGTAACAGCAGAGCAAAATGAAGTATCAGCAATAATAACATATAAGGCACCAACAGGAGTTGTTGCTACAAATAGTATTGGAAATTATGCAGAAGGAGCACAAACACTAACATCAATTACAGGAGAATCACAAATAGCAACAATACCAACTATGTCACCAGCAAGAACAGTTAATTTTGAAATGAATGTAATAAACAATTATAGTAATACAATAGATAATATAAGTGTATTAGGTAGAATACCTTTTAAAGGAAATAAATCAGTTTCAGATGGAGCAGATTTAGGTTCTACAATGGATATGCAATTAAAAACAGCAATTAATGTAAGTGGAATAGATTCAAGTAAAATAACGGTATATTATTCAACTAATGGAGAAGCAACAAAAGACTTGGGTCTAGCTTCTAATGGATGGACAACATCTCCAGCTAGTTATGAATCAGTAAAATCATATTTAATCGTATTAAATAATCATATAATGAACCAAGGTGATATGATGACTATTTCATATAATGCTGAAATACCAGCAAACTTAGAATACAATCAATCAGCATATGCAAATTATATTGTATACTTTAATAACAATTTAGCTACAGGAACAATACAAGATACAATGACTTCAGCAATAGTGGGAGTAACAACAGGTACAGGACCAATAATAGAAACATCTTTGAAAGGAGAAATATCAGAGACAACAGAAGTAAAAGAAGGACAATTAATTAAATTTGTACTAACTGTAAAAAATACAGGAACAGAAAATGCTACAAATGTAAAAGCGAAAATTAATGTACCAAGTTATTTTACATATGTAGAAGAAGATACATCAAGTTCATCAGGATATAAATATGTAACTTATTCTGGCAATACGGTTGAAGTAGATATAGGAACAGTAGCAAAAAATACAACGACAACAAAAAATATATTAATAAAAGTAGGAAATATATCAGTAGAAGATTTTTGTAAAGATGAATCTCACTATAAAGAATATACATATACAACAGAAAAAACAGAGATACATTATGATGAAAATGGAAATATAATTGATGAAAATGGAAATATAATTACTGGAGAAGAGGCAGAGAAGGGAATTACAACTACAGTAGAAGTAGGCACAGGAGAATATTATCATTCAGATGAATACAAACATAGTAATAGTGAATATAGAGTTTCTACTGAATTAAATGTAACTATAACAGGAAATAAGGTAAATGAGGTAACTACAAATACTGTAAAAAATACAATTGTAAAATCATATTTTTCAGTAAGTACAAATTTTGTATCAAGCTCATATAGTACAATAAAAGCAGGAGATACATTAACATTAAGATATATTGTTAAATCATATAATAGTACAGATGTTAGTAAAAATACTACATTAGAAGTAATATTACCAAATGAATTGACATATGAAAGTATAAAATTAACACAATATAGCTCAGAACAAAAAAGATATGAAAATATTACATCAGAAGCAGAAGTAAATTATGACTCAGGAACAAGAAAATTAACAATTAATATAAAAGATGTAGATGGATATTACGGAAAGACTTTAGAAATATATGGAACTGTGGGAAATTTATCAAGTGGAACTTATGAAAAAGCTGTTTCAGTACAAGCAACAGTAACAGCAGATAATTGTGAAAAAGAAAAAATAAATGACATAGCATTTACAATTAATAAAGCAGGAATAAAAGTTTCTCAAACATCTAATATTCCAGAAGGTTCAAAAATATCAGCAAGCGAAGATTTTAAATATGTTATAACAGTCCAAAATCTTTCTAATATGACTATGAGTGGAATAACTTTAACAGATTATTTACCACAAGAAGTAGCATACAAAAATATAACAGTAACATATTCTGATGGACAAACATATACATATTCATCAAAAAATAATGATGGATATCCAGAAATTGAAATAAGTCTTTCAGAAAAAGAAACTGTTACAGTAGAAGTAAATGTTGTGGCAAAAGAATTAAATAAAGATACACAAATAACAAATAAGGCAAAATTAGTACACGAGGATATTGGAGAAATTGAGACGAATGCGATTTCACATACAATAGAAATGTTTGATGAAAACTCAATGATAGATGATAATAATGAAACAAAAAGAATTATGGGACTAGTATGGATTGATAGTAACAATAATGGAATGAGAGATGATGATGAAGAGTTAGTAGCTGGTGTAGAAGTAATGTTATTCAATAATACTACAGGAAAATTAGTTACAGATTCATCAGGAAATGCATTAAAACAAACTACTGCAGAAGATGGAAGTTATACATTTAAAAATATTCCACAAGGAAAATATACTGTAATATTCCTATATGATACAACAAATTATAGTGCAACAGATTACAAAAAAGAGGGAGTAAATGAGACTAAAAATTCAGATGTAATAGATACAAAAATAACTATAGATGGAGTAACCAGACTAGCAGGTATTACAGAAGGATTAACTTTATCAGATAGTAATATGTACAATATAGACTTAGGATTAGTAGTAAATAAAAAATTCGATTTAAGTTTAGATAAAACAGTATCAAGTATAACAGTTCAAGATTCTACAGGAACAACAAAATATGACTATAATGGAAGCAAATTAGCAAAAAGAGATTTAGTAGCAAAACAAGTAGCAAGTACAACAATAGTTGTAGAATATAAAATAGCAGTTAAAAATGAAGGAGCAGTTGCTGGATATGTTAAAAGAATAGTAGATTATCTTCCATCAGAACTAAAATTTAGCTCTGAACTAAATACAGATTGGTATACATCAGGAAATGGAATAATTTACAACTCAAGTTTAGCAAATACATTGATACAACCAGGTGAGACAAAAGAAGTAACATTAACATTAACAAAGAAGATGACAGCAGAAAATCTAGGATTATACAACAATACAGCTGAAATTTATGAAGCATATAATGACTTAGGATTAGAAGATATGAATTCTACTCCAGGAAATAAAGTTTCAGGTGAAAACGATATGTCTTCAGCAGATGTATTAATCACAGTAAAAACAGGTGAAACAGTATTATTCATAGGATTAACAATAGCAATAATAGCTACAATAAGTGTAGCAGCATATTTCTTAAAGAAAAAAATAGTGAGATAAGAAGGAGAGGTGAAATAAATGATAGAAAAATTAAATAATAAACTTTTAAAGAATACATTAATAATCATCTTAATGTTAATAGTAATAGGGGTTGCCTCTCTATTCATATCTCAAAAATCAAATGCAGCAGGAACATCAAGTATGATATATAAATTTGGATTATTATTAAAAGATCGTAGCCTTCTTGAATATTATAGAGAATCAGATTATGAAGATTTAGGTAGTAATGAACAAGATGGAGTAGATCTTATGGAAGAAATTTTTGATTTGTTAAAATCTGGTGAATTAAAGATTAGTAGAAGTAGATTTGCTGCATTATTAAGATTGGATGATATTGAAGATGATGAGGATTTAACTTTAGATGAATTAAATTTCTTTGATTTTATAGAAGAACTTGTTGAGTATTTATGTAATGAGAGTTGGGACTTAGAAGACCGAATGTTAGAAATGAGTAGGCAAGAATTAATTAATTATTACTTAGAAATTTATGATGCAGTAAGTGGGGGTACTGTTAATATAACAGATACAGAACCAGTATATGAAGATATGACAGATGAGGAAAAACAAGAATGGAAAGATTTCTTTAATATGACTGACTCAGAAAAACAAGAATATTTATATGGACAAGGAAGTATACCTAATCAAGATATATTAGATTATTGGGAATCCTATATAAGTAATGGAGGAAGCTCAGGAGGGTCAGGAGGATCAGGAGGTTCTAGAGGACTTGCAAGTTGGATTGGAAGTTCAACATGGGGAATGCCATCATTTGGAACATATAATCCAACTACAGGATTATTACCTCAACAATTTGGAGGAACAAGAAGTATATCTATATATGGTGATTTATTTAACTCGTATCAATTCACACAGACTTGGAGTGTAAAAATAGAAAAAGGGTTAGTGCTTTGTGCAGATCAGGTTAATCTTTTGAGGAATGGACATATGGATTTAGAAGCTCCATATTACGTGGATTGGTTAAATACATATGAAGTTACAAAAGAAAAAATATTAGACAAATCAAATACTAAATACCGAGAATGTGCTTATGCTATGGCTCCTGATGATGCGGAAGACATAAAAATTACGACTGTATATATAGAGGGTCAGAATTTGGGTGAAATAGACCTAGACGGGACAATGTTTCATAGCTATATGTCTACAGATACAGATATAATGCAATTTATACAAAGTTCTATAGCTCAATCAATGCTAGAGATACAAGCTAAATTAGCAGGAGAGGAAATACCAGTAGATTTATCATCAGATATAGATAATGCAGAAGGTAAATATACACCAATAACAGTAACTGCCACACATGGAGCGCAAAAAACGATAATGGAAACATCTCAAGGTGCAGACAATGGATATACAGCATCAAGTGGTGGGACATATGCAAGTACAAGTTCAAGTGATGTAGATATTATGGCTTCATATATTTTATCAGCAGCAGATAATAGTTATACAGGAGCTTCAAGCAAGTATACAGAAGAAGATGTACAATCAGCATATTGGCAATTACTAGAAGAAAATGGAGTAGCAGATGGCATAGTAAGGAAGTCAAAATGGACAGCAAATGGAGGTAATTTATATAGAAAAGCACAACAGTATTTAAAATTTATAAAAGAAGTAAGAAAAAATGATTATGAAACAAGTATAGATAGTAGTAAAGCACAAGTAATCGTAGATAGAGCAAATAAACAATATATTGTAGGACCATTTTCAACAGAGTATTTAGAATATGAAGACATTTCATATATTAAAGGAATGTATCTAACAACAGACACAGGATATACATTGAAATTAAACGAGAAAAATGCAGATTTTGAAATAATATTAGGAACTGGTGCAACAAAGTCAAATGGATTAAAAAAGATATATCCAAAGTCAGGTGAGAAATTCTTTATAAAATTCTCAGCATCAAAAACAAATTATCCTACAAGTGTAGAGTTAAGTATAGATTATGAATATTTAGAAAGTTCATATATGAAATATAACAATTTGACTTCAAGTGCAGATATATACAGATATTATGGATACGCAAATTATTCTGATGATTATAAGATGAATGAAGGAACTATAACTGCGAGAATATTTTATACTTATGAAAAAACAACTTATTGTTCTGGTCATGATGGTGGTACAGACGAAAATGGAAATGATATTACTGAGAGTTGTGGTGGTCATACGGACGTATATGGAGGTAATACAGTGTATAGTTGGACAGTTTGGCAACCAGTCATAAGATTTGAATATGAGGAGGCTGCTAAAGCTCAGCCATTAACAATTACAATAGAATATTCAGAAGAAGAAATAAGAAAACAAGGATATTCGAATAGAAACTATAAAGTAGCAGAAGAATCTGTAAAAATTGACCTGACAATGGAACTAGGTGGAGAAGTATGGGAAGATAGTACAGGAGGAAAAGAAAGCTTAGGAAATGGTTCTCATGGAAGTGAAGATACACCAATGCCAAATGTAATTGTAACTTTATATAGAGCAGATGGACAAGTAATAGGAACAACAAAAACAGATAAAAATGGAAAATACAAATTTACAAAATTAAATGCAATGTATCAATACTATGTGAAATTCACATATAATGGACAATATTATGAACCAACATACTATAAGGTAGATGGAGTAGCATGGTCAAATAGTTCAAAAGGAACAGACTATAGAAATGAAAGAGAAGACTATAATGAAGGATTTGAATCTATAGGCTCATCACCAGCAAACTATGTAAGTTCAAACTCAAAAGGCTGGTTAAGTAAGAGTGGAGATGGAAAAGTATATAATGAAACATTTACAAAAATGCAACTTTTAGGTTATACACTTCAAAGTGATGGAGAGTATAAGAAAACAAGAGAAGCAGTAATAGATGACTTTGGAAACCTAATATTAGAAAGTTCAAGTGATTCTACAACAAGAAAAATGATACAATTTGTAATTGATTGTTATATGAATTCATATACAGCAAACGAAAATGGAACTCTAGATTTATATCCAATCTATGACAAATTTGTAATAGATACAATGCAATATCCAAGTTCATTAGTAAACAAAGTAGATTACTTATATGATGGACAATACTATGTAAATCAAGGATATAGTGCAAGACAACAATCTGACTTAACACTTAAAAAAGACGTAGACCATGTAACATTAGAAATAAATGGACAAACACACACATATACATATGACACAATAGAAAATGCAGGAAATGCAGATGATGCATGGGAAATAAGTGTAAGACTTTCAGATGCATACTATAATACAAATTACTCAAGAGAGCTATATAAATCAGACTATATCTATAAAGCAAGTGATTATGGAAATAATTATGCGGACTATGGAAAAAATAAATCTGATGAATTAGAAGTATATGTAACATATAAAGTAATGGTACGTAATCAATCACAAAGTATCCGTTGTAGAGTAGATGAAATAGTAGACTACTATGATACAGATTATGAATATATAGATTCAAGATCATATGTACAAATAAAAACTGGTGAGAATAAAGGAATTTATTCTACAAAAGCAACAGGTACAAGTAGATATGAAAATAAAGTATCAGCGACAAGAACTGAGATTGATGGATACGATAATTTATATATCCAAGGATTAGATGGAATGTATTTAACTTCTGGACAAACAGCATATGTATATCTAACATTTAAAGTGAAAAAAGACACAATAAATGGAGAAGATTGGGTACGATTAGACGAAGAGATTGAAACAGCAACAATAAAAGGTGTAGGAAAAGAGAATATAGCAGAAATTAATGGATATTCAACACTATACAAAGATGGAACTGAAATTCCAAATGTTGGAGATGTAAGTGGAAAAACAGTAGCAGGAATTATAGATAGAGATTCTAACCCAGGTAACTTAAATAAAAATGATGTTCCAAAAGACGGAGCAATAAAATATGAAAACTTTGAAGATGATACAGATAAAGCACCAAACTTAAGATT
>Ga0153944_1000226_pt1 | contig 24334 bp, 30 predicted proteins | sample TSNJ028MetaG_FD_104703 | JGI IMG/M metagenome (GOLD analysis project Ga0153944, IMG submission 104703) | Attine ant fungus gardens microbial communities from New Jersey, USA - TSNJ028 MetaG | ecosystem: Host-associated > Fungi > Mycelium > Unclassified | place: USA: New Jersey, Wharton State... | reverse complement strand
CTTATCGTGTCACTTGACATCGAAATTGGTAAGAGAGGGGTAAGTAATTGTACCGAAGGTCAAGATGGCAATATAGTAAGATTCTCGTATCCCGAAATTGAAGTGTTCGAGAACAGCGGGAATAGTGCTGTCGAGACAATCACAGAAGGTATTGAGATATTTTATCCTTCCGCGCGGAGCAGTCACTTTGAAGGCAGTCTAGTAAATTTTCTTTAAATGATGATGGTCGTCTTAGTGTACAATATGACTAGATACAGTCGACCCTGATGACCCATATCTGTAATAGCCCAGACTCTGCAACCTGTGAGATTTTCCATTTCCCAGGTCACTCTGGAGATATTTTGCAGATGCATTAATTTAGCTCTTGGAGTGTCGATGAATGCGATGAATGAGTTTGACTAGACGCTCGCATTACACCGAAGCGATGATGCTAATGATCAAACTTTTTATTGAACTAGATGTTAATACTAATTGATACTCCCCTCGGAACCCAAAAACGGCATAGATGAGGAACAAATCAAGAAACTGTGATTCCGAATCATCTTGCTGGTTACCAGTTGTCGCTTCTACAAAACAATAGATTTTGAGGTGTAGACGATGGAGCTAATTACCAATTACACGAAAATGTCTGAGAAGTGAGACAGATTCAATTTTGGAGTACGATGTATCTAGGTAGCAGGTTTTGTCAACTGAGGCGCAGAACTGGAAGCTAGGAGGTTTTTTGAGCCTAATTGGCATTGCATAACTGTAAAGAAGACTCAGGGTAAGGTCTGAGCTAGATAAGTGAGACCAAAAAATGGAACATTAGGGATGTTCGGTAGTAACGTCATCGGCTCGTACGAAACGGACCAAACACTCGAAGACAGTGATTATTGGAAAGAGCTCCGTCGTATGTGTACGACTCCATTTCGACTCTGAGAGTATACTGTGCAAATAGTCCATCCTTAGTAAACCAAGAGTCGAATGGCGTTTTCCTTATTCCTATCCTCTTGTTAACATCCCAAAAGTATAACTTGCCTTCAATAAACTATCATTGAGAAGATACTTTTTAGCATGACTGAAAAGCAGTTCAGAACTGTAAAAGTGAGCTGAAAGCACTGCTTGCACCAATTGTGCTAAAACAGTCAGTGTGATGGGGTTCGAACGTCCAAGTGTATCTGTCACGTAGTGACATACCGTACTCAAGTCTCGTGCTCCAACAACTCAGCTCCCTCATATCTTATCACACAGCATCTCTCCAAATGATGAAAATATTTTTATATTTCAATCCTTTACATCGTCTATCGAATTTGGAGTGACTTGACAGTCATCATCTCGCCAACTATCACCCGTGCTTCCCGAACCAATCCCAAGAATAATCAAACCATTATCCCAGTTGGCAACCAGACTACAACAAAAATCGTTGGATTTCTTCAAGCCCCTACTCGACTCACGCTTGTCAACGAGGTTGCAGCTATGACTGAAACTGCACACAGTATTTGTCAACATAACTGTATCCATGCCGCGCACGAAGAACGGATGCACTTTGGCCAAGCGGATCAGGACGACGCAGACAAACCAGAGATCGAAGGTGAAGTATCTAGAATGTTCAAATCTGAGCTTTCCGACGGCACAATGACAGTGACTGCTATCGACTACAAGAAATTGTCAGAGATGGTCGGTCAAACGACTTCAAAGCATTTAATTTGATATACTCAATTTGACCTCCTGCCTTCAACACGCATTGGTACGTCACATTGGATTCAGAATTATGTTCTACAATATGCAAACTTGTGTCCAGATACGGAGGATCTAGTTGATAAAGCCCGATATAAAGGCAAATGGAAGTGTGGGCGAAGACTACTACTATACGGGTAAGATAGGGATGGTATTCAAGAATGTAACAGTAGGGCGAAGGCAAAGATAAAGTAAATAAACTGCGACTCTTCGGGTCCCTGACCGGAGTATCCTTCCAGGTGTCATCAACAGTTGGCTTCTGTCAGGTGGCGATGGCCCATGCCAAGATCCCAAGAATTTCGGGAGTGTCTCAACCACTTTGCGAGTGCCTAGGATGTCCAGGGGTATATGGAAGGTGAGACCTCTAGGACATGACGGCGGGCCTCGCAACGACGGCATCCGTGCAAGATCAGCCGAGGCTCATCGCATGAGCAGAATGTACTCTCAGCTTAACTACACATAGTCATACATAAATAAGCTCCTGCATACCTGTGGCCTAGGCGGTATTGCATGAGGCTTCCACTCTTGACGTGGTCAAAGTGACAGGGGAAAGCGGTCAGCCTAGGAAGTTGTCCCTGCTGCGGGCGATCCTTCCCAATTTTTGTCCAGACCCCTGTAATATCTCTTCGAGCACGACATAGCATGCGCAACGTTGTGGGGTCAGATGTTCCGATGTGCCTTCAGTACAAAACAATTTAGATTTTCACCTTTCTGATGTAACCAATAGTCTGGAAAAGCCCATACACACAGCTCGGACCTGCTCCCGAATGCCATAGGTTAATTTTAAGAGAGTACATGTCAAGTGGGTGGTAGAAAGAAGAAAGGAAGAACATATTAACTTGTTCAAACGAACAAGGAAAAACTTTTGTGAACATCGAATTGATTTAGCTTTCAGTGCATGGAGTTGAAACAAGAGAGAAGTCGGATGAGTTCAACTATAGAGGAGAGTGATTGCTAGTAGGGACTCGATCGCTACAAGCCAATGACTGTTGAGAGAACGCAAATCGACATCGTTAGATATTTCTGATTCTCGTAACCAGAAAGGAGCTATTAACATCATTGGACCGGGGGAAAGGTTGCATTATATTACGAGTTGTTCTCTCGTTTGAATTATTCTATACTCATTTCAGGTTGGGGTGGACCGGGAAATTGTTACAAAGCTTGACATTGAGTATGGAAGGAAACGCCATGCAAGAAGGCTATCAGGAACCTGACGAGGGGACGACAAATTTGAAAGATAGAGATTCTTTGCTGCGTAAAGACTTTCGTGCCCAAGAGGAAGATGTTTAGAATCTCGATCCTGAAGGTATCAATTCTAATAACCGCGTATTCTCACACTATCTATAGAACCCGTGGGGGCCCTCGATCAGATAGCTTCTGAAAACGGCATGACTTTGCTCTCCCTTCATGTCACCAAAGAACGCTCAAGGATCAAATGAGCAGAAGAAGTAGATCATGTTCTCCTTTCTTCCCCTTGTTCAAGGTTTAAGCTATTTGTAGGTTTGGAGGTACTTGTATGAACGAAACGGCAAGTGATATATAGATTATCTATCGAGGGTCGAGCAGCTAAAAGTTTTTGTGCAGAGAGATAGTAGAGAAAGATTTGTGGACAACTTGTGCGTTCTCGAGTCACCTTATGACCCCAGACTTCATGCTTTCGTCCTGAATGTCGGCTCCTCCAGAACAACCCAAGCGACCTCTCATCAATCGCCCAAGCCCAATGGCATTTTGGTAACATCACTCATCATCCCAGATTGTTTCAGATTTATTATATGCTTTAGGCTCTGGGCGACTCCATACCCATCATTGATCTTCGGTACGTGCCTGAGACCTTTTGGTTTTTGGCCATAATAGAACTCTTTGTACTCTAAGGACTGAAACCTCGCAGAAACGGACGGATGCAAGAAAGTACAAAGAAACACTGGAGAAATCGGCCGTAACTGCCAAGTACCTCCGTCAAAATATGGGTGGGGATAGGAAGGGAGCCCCCCGCCCTGGTCCTTTCCGGGAAAAACCAGCTCCAAAAGGCACCCACAATACCCTGTGCGCCTATACTCGTCTATGGATGTCCATATCATCTCAACGAATTACATCCTTTCTCAGTCGATCACAGGCCCTGGTGTTTGAAAGCTACTATGATGGCACATCCATAGCTGACAGCATTCCAGATTCCAATAGTATCAGTACCGGCCGTATCAGACGTTCAGAAACTGAACGCAAACAATATTTCATAAATGAGCCTGAATGCGATTCCTTCAAAGCACATCGCGCACTGTGTACCAGATGTAGAAAATGGGTGCGTTTGTCTACTAGGCAAACATACAGTGTAAAGCCTTGGGAATTGCATCGGACTAGATGCGATCAGAAAATACCTGCGTAAGTTCTGAAGTCGTTTTCGGTGCCTGGGCGTCCTGACACGACTGTAGGAAGCCAACCTACAAGAATCTTGGACTTGTGGCCAATCCGTCTTTCGTTGTCCCTAGAACCGAGAAGGTCCGAAAAGTGCTCCTTGAATTGGATGACACTACCTCCACAGTAGAATCTCTGCGAATCAAGTGTACATCATGCCAACAGTGGGTCTTCCTGGAAGAAAAATATAGGTTGAAGAGCTGGGCAGCGCATAAATTTGCCTGTAACAATAATCTCGAGTACATTATTTCCTATCATCCAAATTGTCTATCTGCTCATCCAAGTCCAAGTCCCACAGATATTGTGAAGGCACTTGAACGGAAGTTGTATTTCTTCTGTGATATCCAATTCAAGTGCTTCCTGGATCCTCATTTGGTTGAATGCGCGACTTGCGGCCAGAAGATCGTACTTAACCCCGACGTAGACTATGATGTCCAAACCTGGCTGCTACACAAGAAGTACTGTCAACCGTACGTTTCTCTGGGTTTATTCTTGTACTTCCACTGAAAGACCTTTTCAGTAACTCTGGGAGTTTTCAGGGTCCAAAGGCTGCTCACAATATGTCATCAGCTCCTCATAAAGGGTTTCATTCTCCAGGTGCTCCCTTAGAAGCGGGGGTAACTCAAGCCGACCATCCTTTACCTCGATTTCAAACTAGATCAATGATACCTGATGCAGAAAGCGTTCTGACGCAGGCTCAACCAATGTCGACAGCAGATGGTGAACGCACACTCATCCCGTCACCTTCTGCAGCAGTTTTGGGATCGTCTGTCTCGATGTTTCCTTTGCTACCTAGTGCAACCGCTACGCCAGGTTCCAAGTTCCTCAAACGCAAGCGCGAGTCTTTTGCAGACGAGCCTCAGCTATCTGAGGACATGAATATGGACGAAGAGCCCCATGTACAGCGCTCACGCACAGAGATTTACACCCTTTGTGATGATCCTAGCGGCCTGGGATGGTTCCTCCTCCCTTTCAAAGCATTTGTAAAAGGTTTCAAGCAAAGTTTGACGAATTCATGATCACGTGATCTCCTTTTATGTGCCCAGTCTTGCTTCCTTCCTTTAACGAATAGTTACTTATCGCTGTCATTGCCTGTCAATGCTATGAGCGAGTATTCATCTTGTGAACCCAGCTGCACTTATTCAACCACCACTACAAAGATCATAAATCTTGAATAAAATCTTATCACTGCAGCATCACTTCCCATAAGTAAGGGAATCCATGTCTGAATAATAGTTGAATGTTACATAGTTAGTTTTTTTTTGAGATAATGTAATGCTAACAAGTGCATATTATAAGATGTCTTTAGAGTCAAGTCCAGCATCTCTGGCCAATGGTCCAAAATCATGTACCATTTATATCAAACTGTAAACCGAACCATTGTATCAATGGTACTGTTCAGATCCCCGAAGTATTGAATTAGCCGCTTACAGAAGCCAAAAGACATAAAACTCGCATTTGCAACAGATAAACTCATCACACCTCACACCTCACACAGGACTTCCAAGTCAGCATCATCTTGCTGTAGATATTAATTTTCGCAAGCTTGGTCTCATTATTGGATGTCAAAGGAATATATATCAAACCTAATTCGTGTTCTGATGAAGTTGGTGTGTACCATTACCATCATGAATTAGATTGCCACGCTACCCAGGACAGAAGATGAATTTGGCTTACAAGTATCATACATTTCGTGACTAGCATTGTTGGTGGAAATGACTAAGATACTGGCTGAAATACGGCAATGTAATTAATCTTCCATTTGGCATCTATGGAATGTTAGCCTCGACCAAGAAGACTTTATTGATGTTACCCACTCTCGAAATTTGATGGATCGGCCACCGCCTGCTCACAAGTACCTGGACAGCCTGACGTCCCGTACTCTAAGCCAGCCCAATCACCGCATAGAGTTGAATCAATAACCAACGAGAGACCATGAAAATGCTGGGCAATATCACAAGTATCTGAACTCCAGTATGCTGCTGGGGAACCCCAAGTACTTGGATCTGGGGAATTGCTTTGGACATTTATCGGAATATCATTGCGAGAAAAAAACCAGGCTGTGATTCCCGTGGATTCTATCAGGTGAATGAAGACTCCACCATTCGCGTCCTTGAAGCCTTGGCCGTAGGACCTAGCATCAGTGTCCTGGTATGCGCACCCAGTATTACTGCTCTTTGTTACTGCACATTGGGCTGAGCTGCCCGGTTTTCCAGTTATGCTTACGGAGCCTCTGGATGCTGTGCAACCTTGAGAAGTATGGAGGGTATACTGATTCGTGGTACCCATATTAACACCTTCAACTACGTCTATCTCACCTGCAAAAACGTGTAGGTGAGACGTAATTCACTCTGTAAGTCTGCGCACCTCCGTTGGGCCAGTCAGCACCCACATGCCAATACGCTGGCCAGACACCACATCCAAATGGTATCTGGGCAAAGTCTGCGATAAATAAACCACTGTCCCATGTCTTTTGGGAAGTTATCCGAACCCTAGAAAGTCGCTACGGTGAGTAGAATTCATTCGTCGCCCTGTTCGGCCACAGACTTACGAGTCACGATTTTGGCCTGGCTGAAGCGTCGTGGTATTGTCAACTGCGAGAACTACGGTGTCACCATCCATATAAGCTAGTCCTTTGGACTGCGCATCACTCTGGCTCTGATAGTTTACAGGTCCATGAGTCGGATCAGGTCCAGTGAAAAAAACCCATCGGCTGTGCAAGTATGTAAACAATGAAACAGAGCTTAGAGAATAAAGTTTGTTTCACCTAAATAAGTCTTGACCTCTGTACACGATGTCCTGTGTGAACGTCCTCCCGGAGTCGTTGGATTCGGTCAATTTGTTAGAGCCTGATGTGAAAGTGTCAGGAGGATAGAATGAGGGCTACAGTGATGTCTCAACAAACTATATGCAGAATAATATCGATATGAACTTTGCCTCCAATCCCTTCTAGCCAGAGAGCCAATTGCGAAAAAGAAGAATAATAGAACAGGTACGGAGAGCATGATGTCAAATTCTTTGGAGACTTTCGGAGCTCGAGAGAAATGTCGTCTATGAGCACAATGGTATGGCAAGGACCAGAGAGATCCGTCAAGGATTTGAGGGAGAGGATAAGTTAGCCAGATGGCCTGACCAGGGAGGAACAGAAACTCGATGGGAGATGGGCAATTTTTATACCATTGGAAGCCTCAATATTTCTCCGTGGCTGACTCGATGCCACATGCTTAGTCCAAAATATTATAAGCGAGTCCACTGTAAGCTGACGACGGCGAAAAATTAGGATAGGATCGAAGCCCAGACCGATCAAATTTCCATTTTTGACTAGCGTGGCCAGATAGAGGGATAAAAATAGTATATAAACCTTCGAGGTTGTGCATTGCTTTCAACGTCATCGTCCTCAGAGCTTGCAAGGAGCTCACTGTCTCAGCTATACGTGATTTTTGGGTTTCCAGCATTATGATCCGGTGTGTGGCTATGTCACTCTGAAGTCTCATTTTTGCCATTCTTTTATACCTGGTCCCATGGAGATCTGCGGCCCGATAAGTAGGAAATACTACTACCAAATGAGTTGAACTGATACCAATCATCTATATAGACTTGAACTCAGATCGAGGCCAAAGCCCCCTAACTCAGAATTATCTCGTGGGTTTTTATAGAATATCGGAACGACACGAAAGATCTGAGCAAGTGCTGAGACAGTAAGCAGAGTGAGGTTGCCGCTATGCAGGGTGTTGAGAGACCGAAGCCATTCCTGGAGGATGTCCTAAGTTGGGAGGGTGTACACGCGCGACTTGTAAGCGACTTGTAAGTGATAAATCGGTTTCAGATACCTAAATTTCCTCGGATGATCGTTTTTGGTGTGAATGACGATGATAGACTAATAATGCTGTTGTTCGATGATTTTAGAGAACAGGGTGGTTTCTTTGGTTGAGAAAGTTTGATGTGGACTAGGACTTATGATCGAGGTGGTTTGCGGTCAAATTTTATGAGATCAGAGTCGTGTAATCATTAAAGTGAGGGATGAGGAAGAAATACTTCTGTGCTGGGGTCAAAATGTTCAATTTTGTGGAAAGAGTTTCCGAAGGGGGATGAATGGTCCAAGGAAATGGGCTTAAGAGTTGATGAAGATGCTAATTGGAGAGAGCAGTCTATCCTAAAACTAGCTATGTATTTATGCTACAAATCTGAGGGTCGACAATGAATGATAGATTAAAAGAGGTAACTCCAAGACACTAAGAAAATTTTACGTGCGACGAGGAGTGGATATCCATTAGCCGTTACCTATTCAGCCTGCCAACTATCCCCACACTTTCAAACATTGTGAGCAACGGATGCACGGGTCAAGAAATATAATATTATATCAATTATCTATGGTACTTGATGAACTGAGTAGTGTAATTTGGAGTATGATGTGACCTATTGGGGTCTATGCTACCCGTCCTTTCCCTCGCATTCTTTGTGTTGGGTCAAGTATTACCTTTCTCAAACGGATACTTTTTGGAGTAACCTCTACCATCTCATCATCACCCATATAGCTCAGACATTCTTCCAGCGTCATGACACGAGGAGAGCCCAAAACTATCTTCTCATCCGCTGCAGCCGCTCGAATGTTTGTGAGTTGTTTCTTCAGGCAGGGATTAAGATAGAGATCCTGGGCTTTTCCAGCTTCCCCAATGACCATCCCCGGATAAACTATAAAAGTCAGGTGTCAGAGTACGGCAGCTAGAAACATCCAAAATCCTGACCCTGAGTCCCCGGATGGATGAACAAAGTCCCTCGAGCCTGTAGAGGGGCCATAGCGTATGCAGAACTGACACCGTTAATCATGGAAATAAGACTTCCTCTCCGCCCGGTATCTACTTCACCTTTGAAGGGTTCATACCCTTTGAAGATATGATTCAACGTGCCTTGACCATGAACATCATTCTTAAACTCTCCAGCTAGATATCCAATCAGTCCACGAGAAGGGATTTCCATGACGATTTTGACCCAGCCTTCGCCTTCTCCATGCGATCCGGAGTCGTACGAAATCATTGCACCCTTGCGCATCGTCAGTTTCTGCACCACAGTTCCAGCAACATCCTCCTTGACCATGATAGTACACTCCTCGATAGGTTCTAGCATGCCTGATTTCCCTGGTCTGTCAGATGCTTCTGGGTTGGGTATCATGACAGCTTTGGGAGATCCAACAGTTAACTCAAAGCCTTCGCGTCTCAGAGTCTCTAGAAGAACTCCTAGATGCAGAACACCTCGTCCTCTAACTTCAACAGATTCAGCTGTGGGGCCGGGAAGGACTCTGAGTGCCACATTTGTCTGAGCTTCTTTTAATGTACGCTCGCGGATCAGCTGCGAGGTGAGCCTATTGCCTTCTTTTCCGGCCAAAGGAGAGTCATTGGGGTAGATGTATACTGAAATTGTTGGGGGATCAATTGGGGTAGTCTGTAAAAATGTGAATTTTGGTTCCACTGAGTTGAATAGAACATTCACGCACTGGCAGAGGTCGAGGACCCGCATCACCCCATCCATCTGGATGCACCAATGTCACATTTACGCCGCCGTCCTTAATCCCAGCAATACTCACAATCTCACCAGCACCAGCAACCTCCTTCTCTTCCCTCTCCAGGCCCTTCCTCCTCAAGATCCGCTTCACTTTTCCTTCACCAACTTTGTTTCCTTTTGGATCAATCGCCCACAAGGTATCTCCAATACTGAGTTTTCCACTCTGTATCCGTCCAAGATAGAGAACACCGAGATATGGGTCGGTCTCTATCTGAATTGTTAGCATAGAAAATGGACCTGTGGTCTTCAAGTGAGTTGGCGCAGGGACGTGTGACAGGATGAGGTTGAAGAGAGGTTCCATGCTTGGCTCCGGAGAGGCAGAAGCGACGCTATCAGAAGCCCAACCTTGTTTTGCGGAGGAATAAAGGAGGGGATATTCAGCTTGCTCATCTGTTGCCCCAAGCGTAGCGAAAAGGTCAAACAAATCACTTTCAACTTGAGCAACCCTCGAGGTCGGCCTATCAACCTTGTTCACGACCACCAGCGGACTAAAGACCTCTGTTCAGCAGTTTATACTAATTTGAGGACGAGTAAACCGCACCGCAGACCCATTTTTAGGGCTTTACTCAATACAAAGCGGGTCTGAGTCATTGGTCCCTCAGTCGCGTCTACAACCAATGCAACACTGTCCACCATGCTCAGTATTCGTTCGACTTCACCTCCAAAATCGGCGTGTCCTGGGGTATCCACGATATTAATAAGGTTGCCCTGGTAGTTGATACTCGTGCATTTAGAGAGTATGGTAATTCCGCGCTCGCGCTCCAGGTCGTTGGAGTCCATTACTCGAGTAATGAAACCATTCTGAATACCTGCGTCCGCCACAGACGAAGCAGAATTAGGAGATTGAAGAATCTGCTCGGCAACAGAGAGCTGTTTCACAGTCCCGGACTGACGGAGAAGCTGATCGACCAGAGATGTTTTTCCATGGTCAACTGAACGAACTTAAACCTCGATTGGAAACATAAAAGCGCGTGACGTACCATGAGCAATGACTGCAACATTCCGTATCCTTTGAGGCTCTGTTAACGACGCATACGGGCGCGAGGGTTCGACTTTTGGATTGGAAGATTGTAGGCTCCGCCGCCAACCTCGATGGAACGCGAACCTAAGCATTTCAAGCCAAATTTTTCAAGTTCCCGAATTATCCCTCGGGTGATTGCCGGTCGAAAAATTCCGCTATGATCTGAAAACATGTCATGATGTCAGCCGGGCGTTTCCGACAATGATTCCGTTTCATAATCGTTCAACTGATTCCATTTGATCAAACCGGCTTATCCACGGAAATATGACTATTCCTCGACATGTATTCGAGCAGATGAAGGCTCTCATACCGCCTCTAAATGGCACGTTACATAAAGGCCAATCTGGTCAGTATTCGAGAGCCACAAGAATCACTCAGCCACAATTCTTGCGACCGTCCATACTTAACCATCTTCAGGCAGAGTTGGTGTTCTTGGTGGTGCACTAGAGTTGTGTTCTTTGATTTATCCCATGGAATGACTTGCTGACATGTCTTGAAGTTACACGGGAGCTCCTTATTTTTCTGCCATTTCTGCCCTTCGATTCGTACGCGCGCTGCATAATTCGGCGCCTCGTCAGGACTTATTCTCAAAATTTGAATAGGGTGTAGATCTATCTCATGTGATCTGTTCACCAACAGCGGCTGGGCCAATCAAATCATATTCTCCAGACCTAATTGTCCACCCTATTCTCCGCGAGGATGCGTCAGTATCACTTGCCTCCTACCCATACACTATCTTGTCTTTCTGACTACATCTAAGGCCCAGTGATTCAGTAGTATCTGAATTAGAGTCCCTTCTTTGCCGCCTTCATGTTCTCGTAGTGGGTCCTGGACTTGGACGTGAAGACTACATGCAGAACTATGCTCGAACAGCAGTTCACATTGCCCGCCAGCGTGGCATGTTCATTGTCCTCGATGCCGATGGGCTTTACTTGGTTGGAAAGGACAGGTCGCTCATTCAAGGCTATCGTCGTGCGGTTATCACACCCAACGTTGTCGAATTCGGACGCCTTGCAGAGCAGGTTGGCATAAGCCCAGAAACTCCGCATGATAAGAAGGCACAAATATTATCAAGGTTGCTTGGCGGCGTGACGGTGCTCCAGAAAGGAGCTCAGGATGTTATTGTTGCAGATACAGAAGGAACAGAGGCAGACCTTGAGGCAAGCCAGCTGCAAGGAGCTAACCCTGAAAAAGAGAAGTTCAGTGAGATTATCAAAGTTGATACGCCGGGCGGTTCCAAGAGATGTGGTGGTCAGGGTGACGTTTTAAGCGGGTCTGTTGGGGCCTTTCTTGCTTGGGGTCGGTGTTACGAACAAGGAGTGTTTGGGTGAGGTATTGTTCACTAGCCTCCGATGACTCTGCTAAACTACGACGTCCTAGCGATCAAAGCATCCCTGCATCTAGGATACCGCTGCTCAGTGCTGTAGGTGGAAGCATTGTCACACGAACTGCCAGTCGCCATGCTTTTCAGAAAACAGGGAGGAGTATGGTAACTCAGGATATGCTAGTCGAACTAGGTCAGGCTTTTGCAGACATATTTGGGCGGAACGAACAGTCTGGCGGAAAGTTGTAGTTTTCTCTTAGGTGTCTCTTAGGTGTCTGTGCAATCATGATTTCACATTCAATTCTGCAGTTATTCGGTTTTGATATCAAGGTCTATTGGATATACTGTCCGGACAATGCCTTTGGCACATCACTTTCACTGCACAAATTCCGTCAGTCACAGTACTCGGATGAAGATGGCTAGAAAAAACTGACAGTGATCACGGTGGGCTCGCTAACACCGAGAAATTGACGGAGCCTACTGATCTCCAGAGCGACCTCAATCAATCCCTTCAGACCCTCAGCAGCACTCTTGCTAAGCTCGCTTGCTGATGCATTTGGGCCCAGGTACCTTTCAACGTACATGCGCACAGTAGCTCCTTGACTACCGGTGCCACTCAACCTGAACACAACCCGGGAGCCATCACTGAAAGTAATTACCTGTCCTTGGTTCTTGGAAACCGAATGATCGATAGGATCCTTGTATTCGAAGTTGTATAAGCCCGACACCGTAAATTTGGTAGCGGTAGAAACCGATATATGGGTGGTATCGTTGAGCGAGCCGGTCTCAAGAGCTTTATTGAGATTGGCAACAAGTGCATTTGCTCCTTCAGAGGAAACCTCTTCATAATCGTATCGGCTAAAGAATGAGCGACCATAGGTAGCATAGAACTCATTCAATAATTCATTTATGCCAATAAGCTCGCTTGGAGAGTCTGCGTTGGCAGCAGCAAGTATGTTGAGCCAGGCTGTAGCAAATAGTAGATAAGACAAGATAAAGGATTGATCTCAGAACGCTTACCGACAATCGCCCAGAGACCATCCTTCTCACGAATGTGATCTGATCCAGTGCCGAAGGACTCCTCACCGCAGATGGAAAGTCTTCCGGCGTCCATGAGGTTACCGAAGAATTTCCAGCCTATTGTAATTATTACCACGCGAGTTTCGTATCCATTGAGGAATTCTCTCACCAGTAGGAACCTCAAAATATTCCAATCCCTTCTTTTTCGCGACAAAGTCAATAGCCTTACTTGTGGGCATACTGCGAGCCAATCCCTTGATACCATCCTTCTTGAAGTAAGGGATGACATCAGCCCAGTGTGCAATGATCGCCACCGAATCTGAAGGCGTTACGAATGCACCTTTGCCATAGATCATATTTCGGTCTCCGTCTCCATCGCTGGCAGCCCCAAACTGAATATTATTCTTTTCAACCGCCTCTACAAGGGTATGGGCATATGTCAAGTTCGGGTCGGGGTGTCCACCGCCAAAGTCAGGAAGGGGTACACAATTCTGAACAGAGTCTTCGCCGAGACCGAGGGTATCAACGATGATGGCACGTGCATAAGGACCCGTTACACCATGGAGACCGTCAAAGAGGACCTTGAAATCACTCTTGTGCTGGTGCAAGAAGGATTTAATTAGAGGAAAATCGAATATTTCCTTCATAAGGGTAAGATAATCAGCCACAGAGTCAATGATTTGGACGGTGGAGGGTCCATATGTCGTCTCAGTAATCTTTCCAAGATCGACCTATGGCAAAGCGATAAGCAAGTTCGTCAGATCATGGAAAGAACTGACAGGAGATGCTTCTATTATTTTATAGCTGGAGATATTCCTAGACTTCTCGAATATTTTATTTGTCACGTTCTCTGGTGCAGGACCACCATTGGAAACATTATATTTGATGCCAAAATCATGATCCGGGCCCCCTGGGTTGTGGCTGGCGGTCAACAGGATGCCACCAGTAGCTTTGTATTTGCGAATTATGTTGGAGGCAGCCGGAGTGGACAGAATGCCGTCCTTGCCAATGATAAACTTGGACACGCCATTAGCAGCGCCAATCTTGAGGATGACTTGAACTGCGTCTGGAGAAAAGTATCGACCATCTCCACCAAGGACGATAGTGGAGCCCTTGGCGTCAATAGAGTCGAAGATGGCCTGCACAAAGTTTTCTGTATAGTGCTACGTGAACTCCTTGAGAATTCCATTCAGAGATATATCTTCCGGTGGTATTACCTCCTGTTGAAAGATCTTGACCCTGCGCCCACAATAAGTACGTTTTTATGATCAAGGCGATCATCATAAGCACACCGTTTTCTGAGGCCAGAGGTCCCGGGCTTTTGACCCTCATAGGGTTTTGTATGGATCTCCTTAACAGGATAAGACATGAAGACCAGGAAAGAGAAGGATCGGAGAGACCTACAGCTGCAGGGTGTGCCTATCTATGTGCCGATCTTGGAATGATGTATCAGGCGCCCATCATGTGATCGTCGCGAGATAATATACCACTAGATTATAACCATTATAACATTTAAGTAGTCAACTATTGACTGCACTCGAGCTACCACAAGACTGATCCCAAGTCGAATGTAGCTATAGTTATGTAACCACTACTGACTCTGTAGGGTCTCATCCCACTTTTGCTTAATCACACATGAATGTCATCCGCTTATCACCAGCTCGTTCAAATATCTTCATATAGTACACGAGAGTAGATGAAAGGCGTCACAGTCATATATTTTACGTTGCGTTTTCACGATACAGTTCAATAGGCCAAACCAAGGTGTTTTTGTATAACGATGTGGCTGAGGATCGGAACATCACCGTTTTGGGCATGTGCAGTCAGAGCCATCAATGATGCCGAACAGATGCGTACATTGGGTTATTTGAGAACTCCATGGTCCAGCAAATTCACCTCCTGGTCCTAATTCATGGGATGTGGGGTGACCCTGTCAATTTGGCGGCATTAAGTTGCGCCATCAAGAACAAACATGCCGAACCCAATAGGGACGGAGAAGGGCTTGATGTTCTATTGACACAAAACAACAGAAACAAAGCCACATATGACGGAATCGACTGGGGAGGGGAACGGACTGCTGACGAAGTACATGCCGAAACGCCATACCAATCCCCATTTGCGCTGACGTGGACCTATCATTCTGCTAGGTTTGTGATCGAGTAGAAGAACTCGCAAGGGAGGACAAAGTGGTAGTCAAGCTATCTGTTACTGGCTATAGCCTGGGGGGCTTGGTTGCACGGTACATGCTGGGGTAAAGCAAACCTATCTACACACAACATTCCAATGTTTTCTGATTACCTTGATAGTATTCTCGAGCACCGAAAGTTCTTTGCAAAAATTGAGCCTGTCAACTTTATCACTATAGCCACGCCACACCTTGGATTGCTCAGATATCCGTCCATTATTTCCTCGTTATTCAATACATTCGGACCTAAACTCTTATCCAAGACCGGAGAACAATTCTACTGCCAAGATCAGTGGTCAAACACAGGGCGCCCATTAATTGATGTCATGGCAGATCCCAGTGAGCTTTTTCTTGTCAAAGAATGTTCTTCCTATTGACATTTTTAACAGGCGAGATCTTCTTCAAGACGCTCTCACGCTTTAAGCATCTCCGACTTTATGCCAACGCGTAAGTCTCGCTTCTTATCCTATCCATTGAGTCTATCCGACTGGTGAAATTAGCATCAACGACCTCACGGTACCCTACTGTACATCTGCAATAGAAGTCGAGGACATTTTCGTTGAATACATCAAGAACGGAATCAACATGTGCGTAATCGACGGATGTATTGCAAATATTCGGACTAATGGGGACCTAGAGAGATGAAAGAGGATTATGAATATGTGATCCAAAAGTTTGCATTACCAGATACTCTGCCGTCAGAGCCACTCTTATTCTCTCGCGAGTGGTTTAGTAGAATCAGACCTCTACCCCTCCTGCCTCCTGCCGCCCAGTTTCGCTTCCCTTTCAATCTTGTGGGTTTTTGTTACTTGACAGCTGACCACTGATCTTAACCATTCGTCAGATGGTTTATGGCATGCTTCCCTTTCTAATAATTCCCATACTCTCTTACGTGATATACCGCTTCTCTGCCGACTCAAAGGCTTCTAAGGAACGGATCAAGCAATTCGAATCCGAGGAATCCTACCAACAAAGGCTCGCTACTGTTTTCCAAAAGCTGGAACGTGAACTTGAAAGCGCAGCCGTACAAACTGTCGACAGTCCGGAAGGCGCATCGTATCCTATCAGCAAATCTAATCTGCATCCATTGGTAACACCTGCACAGAAAAGGATGGCGGAGTGGTTGAATCAACTTCCATTTCAGAAGCATTTGGCTTTCTTTCCTGGGGTCCGAAATTCACATGGTATGATCATCTGCAGAGATTCCCGCCGCTTTGAACAGCACAAGCGTGGGGAAAGTGTTGTACGACATTGGGCTGATCATCTTGTGTTTTGACATGTCATGGATATCATTTTTTGTCCTGTTTACATTGGCTTATCTAGAGGAGTCTTTACCGCCTGTAACAATGTAGCTTACACATCTATATCTTAACCAGGACGTCCTGGAGTTGAAATAATTTCATGACTCAATCACTCTGGAAGTCATACACCACATGATCATGATTGCCTCCAGCCCGCTCGAGGAATGAGGACAAGAATGACTTGGTGATCAAAGTTTGTCTTAAATCATTCACAAGTATCTCTTGGATAGATAGCTTTTATTGCGGACGCTGCCCTGGTATTGGAGTTGCAAGAAAGGCTAATGACCGAGGAAACATTAGGCGACAAGTACCAGTAAGCAGGAGAAATTAGAAGATCCAGAATGGTAACATTCAAACAGAGCAGTAACTGGATAGATCAACTAGGATAGGTTATATGATATATATGCATTGAGTGTTCGTGGAGAAGTAGGAGTAAGACCCCAACAATCGCAAGATTTTGAATCCTCAATCATGAGAATATGAAGAGGAATGAGATAGCGACCGACAATTGGATCGAGACGCATTGATGCCCCGCCTGTGGGGGACGGTTGCTGTGACAAAGACAAAGTCCTTCGCGTAAATGGACTCCCTATCCTGTTTCCTGGAACGTGTCAGCATCTTCCAAAGGTTGACGATGCGACGCTCGAAAGGTTTTGAATGAGGTGTATGGTGGCTGGAAGTATAGACTGTCCTGTAATAATCATTGTTAAAGACAGGCGTGTAGTTCCCACGAGGGTCTCACTTTTCAGTAGCATCGTCATTGACAAGAGGGAAAGCCCATGAAAAGGAGGGATCACGAGAGACTGGGGGCATGCTAAGATGGGAACTAAGCGCGAAGGGGAGGGAAGAAATCAAGGGCAGGATGTGAGCTGAGTCACCAAGTGCGAAGACTACTTTATTATAAGTGTCCCTTGGAAGAAAACTTACAGCGGGAAACCAGTACCGCCACGACTGAGTAGGAATAAAGATAGACTAGACATGTCAATAATAGAAAAGAATAGAAAGAGCAATGCAAGGCTAGTCGGACTGGTGGATCAAGAGTTTTAAGGTGGCAGGTAAGGGTGGCCGATCCAGATCTGCTCAGGGATCCAATTGCTCTTGATAAAAGGGAGTCCAGCGGCGAGCACTGACACTTAGTATTCACGCCTGCGGCAACTAGCTCTCAAAACGTTGTCTCTCATGCCGACAAATTGTATGGAACCTTTGTTTGACCTTTGTTCTTGTCTTGATCAGGACAATAAACAACCGAGTCCAATTACCTTGTGCCATTTCCGGAAAAGGCCTTTCCTTTTCAGCCTTGCATACAGAAGGTTTGAGATACATCTACGTGCCTGACGGACCGTTTCCTAGTAGCATATGCATTAACAGGAAGACAATGCCATGAGTCTAGACAATGCAATTGGGTCAGAAGTTATGCGTAATTGGCGTCGTGATAGTCCATCCTGCATACACGCCGCACTCAATCGTCGGAGATTGTCTCCAACGTCATGGTCCATTTTGCAACTTTGTCGTGAGCAGAAACCTAGGAGCATCGTTAGCGCTAATGATGACTTCGGTAGAGAACAAGGCCAATTATACCTTGCTTGGTTGAAAATTGAGAACTTGCAATCCCTCAAGGGAGGTCGCTCGGGACAACGCAACATAAGCTTGACCTACGGAACTTGACCTGATAAGAACTTGAATACAGACGAGGCCACTCTCAACGCACCTTTCTCGAACACTCGGCTGAGGTCAACCTTGACACGATCCAAGGTCTGGCCTTGTGATTTGTGGATACTCATTGCCCATGCAAGAATGAGTGGAAACTTCGTGGTAGCTCATCGGTCAGATATAACCTAAGCAACGAAAGCACGAAAGAATCACCTGGGTCCTGCTAACCTGAGTTTCTCCACTTGGAAGCTCAACCTTCCATCTTTCTGGGGTAACCAATACATTTCTCCTTTCCCCATTTGCTAGGGAAAATTCTACCTCAGGATAGCGGACGCTGTTGCTGGATTTCTTGGATATTGCGCCCGTGGCTCCAATTCCATTGGCAAGGTCGTATCCCGTTTCTGTGGTATAACTAGTAGGATCAATGAATCGCTTTACGCGACCCATTGTTCCATTGACCAATTGCTCATCCACATTTTTTATGAGCATCACTTGCGCACCAACACGTAGGCGGAGCTCTCTCGGCGCCATAAAGTTGGAAAGCATCTTAGTACGTTGGTCTGGGTCCGTTATTGTACCGCCATCTGATGATAGGAATTTGAGTTCTTCGGTCAACAATCGCTGCATCCTTTGTCCATTAGACTTATCAACATCTTCGCGGCGGGGAAAGCTAAGCACATGTCAGTTGTAGGATTGGTTTAACTTCTGAAACATACAGCTCAGTTGGACCCAGCCCGTCCTCATAAACAATGTCTCTAGAGAGGCTCTTGAATTTGGCGATTGATTTTGCACTCAATCGCCCAAAGCGTATCTCATTTAGCATACCAACAAATTCTGTTCAGATGCATATTATTAGGTTTCCTCAAATCTCGCGTTACAACGGCCATACCTTGGTCTTTTTGTCGAAATACCTTTGTGAGGTTGAATGTCCTCTTGATCGCCGAGTTCCAGGCCTCGGCCTCGAATGCGAATTTCATTTGGGCCCCAACCTTATTTACAGGAGGAAGCTGAAAGAAGTCGCCAGTAACGATGAGCTATACATTTAGGTTTCCAATTAGAAGCAGTCAGTCAGATTGAAATGCCTTAGCTCACTTGGATACCTCCAAAAGGCTCAGAGGGCTTCTTCCGTATGGTACGTCCAATCATAGCCAGCTTATCAAATAACTCTCCATCCACCATGGATACTAAGGAAGTGTAAAACCTATCAATCAAGGGAACTATAGCAAGGCAAACCTTCATCAATGATCAGAATTTTTGTCTTTAACCATCGCATTAAGGCTTTCTTGTTCTTTTTGACTCTATCCACCAGCTTCTCGGCAGATTCAACGCCTAAGCCGATTCCGGCAAATGAATGTATCGTGATGCCACCGATATTGCATGCAGCAATACCTAGTTAGTGCTGTGAGCCTTTGATACCAAGGGCTGAAGTTGGGAACTGACCCGTAGATGCAGTAATTGCTACTGCATCGGGGTTCTTTGAGTGAGACTTCTTCAAGGTTAAAATAATTTCTTTCAAAAGCACAGATTTTCCGGTACCTAGAATCCAATCATGATCGTGTGCAGCACCGACAGACGAGCACCTTGGGACGAACCAGCACTACCAGTATAAAAAACACTATGTCCGTCGCGCACGAGCTTCAATATATGCGTCTGCTCCTGACTCAGGAACAGTTTTGCCATTTTGTTGGATTTTGACGTCGACGAAACGCTTGGACTTGGATTAGGGCCGGAGACCCCGGGTCTACAATGAGCCAAAGGTTGCGGCACAGAAGGTTGCGGCACAGAAGGTTGAGGTCGAGTAGGAGCAGGACACTTCGGAGCCAAGGCCTCTTTGATAGCCAGTATTCGTTTTCTTCTTTTCTCAGCCTCCTCTGGTGTAAGTTTCGGTTTCTTAGGTGTAGATACCCAGTCTTCAATAAGCTGAGAGGATGAGGATGCTGGAGCTATAGTCGCGTCAGACCAGTTCCGTTTGAGACTGCTGAGGCCAGATTGGGCTTGGGACATGATGGAGGATTCAATTCAATGGTCATACCAAACTATGATGATTGGCAATCATGGGAAAGACACGCACTGTTATTGCACACGTGATGCGCGTAGATTCGGCATGTGACTTCTGATTGTTTTAAGCAATTAAACAAAATAACGGTAAGGACCCCGGTAAAGGCTATTGGCCTTATCTTTCAGACCTCATATTGCATCTCAATTGATAGAACTTGACGTCCCTCCACAACATTACAATGTGTTTCTACATATACAGCTATGATAGGAAATGTTTGAAATTCAACACCAGATCAAATGGCTACAACAGCGAATACATTCTATCAACCCACATGTATTCCTGCTGTCCCTATAATACCACGAGTAATTACTTGTGTCATAATCATGGACCCAACTCATATAGTCGTGGAAGCAGAAATGCAATGGCAGGTAGACAGTGAGAAGAGGAGACCAGTATCCTGGCATTTACTCACGCATTTCCTGTCTCTGAACCCAAAAAGGGAAACCATTCAAAAGCTGTATAGAATATATGATCGACTAAATTAAATAAATTATGTGGAGTGGTGTGGAATGATTATACCAAACAGCAGGATCGAAAAGCAAAGGGATAAATACCGGATGCCCTAGAGGTATGCCCGCCCGCTACGACGACCCATCTGCAAAAAATTAGCTCTCCCACATCAAAACTGGTCCTGCTACGTACCTCGATAACTTTCCACCCTCCCGTAAGTTCATTATCGAGCTCCTCTTCCACCCGAGTTATGGCAGCAACATAAACACACTGTTCAACCTTGTTGTCAGCCCCAACATTGATCTCGCGCGTCTTGGCATTTCGGAATATCAAAACTTCCTGAGTCACGAAGGTAACCAAAAATACAGGCACATTATTATCAAGAATTTTGGCGTCGGAAATCTGAAATGCTCTCAGCAAACAAGACAGTCCAGAATTTTTGCACTCACGTCAACTTGACGAATGTCAAGTACTTTACTGTCACTTACTAATCCTTGACGAAGATAATGTTCCATCGTTGCCCAGAGCACGTTATATGTCTACGAAGAAATGAGAGTAAAACCTTGTGACCTTGAAAGTTTACACACTGCTTCGCCACACCAAGCTTTGAGAGCCTCCTGGTCGGCCGAAAGGTACGCATCGACAACTTCGGGCACGATGTACTCCCGCAGCTCCCGCTCGAAACTCTCATGATTAAAAGCCGGGTCAAGCATCTTCATCAATCTCTGTACCTGAGCAGTTTCATTTTCATCAAACCATGAACCGATAGTCTGCGTCACAGATCGCATTGATGATACAACAGGATTTTCTGACTCATCGTAAGCTTGGCGCATTGAGACGAAGCTTCGTATGATGGGATTTGAATCCTTGAGACGATTCCATGCTTCTTGTCGTGGAGACTCCTTATGCAAAACAAGTGACTGTCCAGCCCTATCCCGATAAAAAATAAATTGAGAGAATATTTGAGAAAAACATACTCTGGATCTTCTTTTACGCGTCCACGTCCGATACCTTGCTCTTTGCCAGCCTTAGCCAAACGTTTTTGTCTTCGTAGTCGGCGAGCTTCTTTCTCCTCGAAACCTGCATGTTTGGCACTTCCAGAGTCGTCAAGGGCATCCACGAGAGTCTCTGCCAACGTTTTGTAAGCAGCAGTATTTCGGATAGGTTCCGTTGTTTTGTCAATGGTGGCTGAGACGGCATTGGTTGCGCGTGCAATCTATGTGAGGCCATATTTCTCGATATAGCATACGGCGATAGGATTCAGGGATGTCGACGTACTGCACGCATGACTTCGCTCTCCTCCATAGACTTTAGAGCCTCCCCAACGGCATCACCAACTTTGACACCGGTTTTTCTGAGTTCCTCGGCCGCAGCACGCAAACGAGGATTTTCTTTGATACTCGAGGTCAGCTTATTTGAAGAGGATGAGGAGTCTGTACAATCAAGGGTATGGCGCAACACATACCCGGGCACGCTCGTACGCGGCACGCGCCCTTTTCATAGCCTCAGAGTCCTGGATTTTATCGACGTCACCCTGCAGCTGTTTGACATTGTCCTGAAGCGCCCTGTCCTTCTTCAACTCCTCCTTCAAAACGTCAACAAAAGTCTGAAACGGTGACTTTGTGGGCTCATTCTGTCGCCGCGACGACGAGTGGAAGCCGGTAAGTTGAAGCGGAGAACCGGTTATCCGAAATGGAGGAGGAAATTTGAAGTGTGTAGCGAGTGAACGCGCACGGACTGCATTGCGGAAGGCAAGGGCCTGGAGATTTCGAGGCAACATACTGGTGTTTTGCAGACTTTTTGACTTGGCCGTCTGTGATTTTTAGATCACGTGCCTTAGTTTTGCATTCGGATGACTAAGATGTAAATCCAGGCTAGGAACAACGCGAGTCTCATGGATCATCAATTGCCACTGACAGTCATGTCAGTCGAAAGGCAGGTACGCGACCACGATTATTCAACGTGCATATATAATTTGTTCAATGCTCTCAGCCAACGGGAATCATGCTCAAGGACTTCCAAATTCACACTTGTCACCAGGTAGTCAGCCACCCTGTTTCCGATAATTGCCATCCATTGATTTTTTACCCAAAGACAGTCCAACTTTCCCTCCAGCGAAATGCATCCCTTCCCATTTCTAAGCTGCCGATCGAAATCCTTTCGCGGATCTTCACCTTGGTTCGAGCATCGTACAAATGGCCTCGATCTTCTTGCTGGATATGGATTTCCCACGTTTGCGCCTATTGGAGACTTGTAGCTCTGTCTGACTCAATTTTATGGTCGGATATCGATATCTCTCGAAAAGGACTGGCAGAAGCAATGTTTCTCAGGTCTAGAATGGTCCCACTTAGTGTCCATGGTCAACTTTCTGAAGGATGCTCTCTTGAAATGGTTCGGCTCATTTCTCATAACTTGCATCGAATACGCTACCTGAGCATTTCATCTGGATTCATGCGTTTTAATCGATCAAAAGGTTTCCTGTTCCCTGGGCTTTCTGGCGCGGCGCCTTTACTTGAAGAAGCTTTTCTCAATTTTGGCTGTAACAAAGCCAGCCCTTGTCTTTTTACCCTTCAAGACTCGTTCAAGCTTTCGCCACACTTGCGGACGCTCGAGTTGAGTAACGCTTATATTATCTGGGGGCCGCATTGTTTTCTTTATTGCACCCTGACCTTGACGACCCTTGCGCTCAGTCGTGTCAATTCACCACCGCTGGATGAACTTTTGAGTGTCTTTCGAAGTCTCTCTGGTCTTCGCTCTGTATCACTCCTTGACTGCCTGCCTTCTGGTAGCACCACGGATAGTTTGCCTCAGTTTCCACCTGTTACATTGAAATACCTGGAGGTGTTGAAAATTTCTGGACCTGCAATGGACTGTGCAGCCATCTTATTCCATTTGCAACATCCGGCAAGCACAGACGTATTCATCAAAGGCAAGGCATCCATTGATGATTCACTGATCAATCGAGAATACTTCTCTATCATCGCCAAACACTTTCACCTCGAACTCACTAACCCACTAGGAACAGTGCGAACGGCTGGCTTTTTGTGGGAATGGGAGGATACGTTTAAAGACTATCTGGAAATTACTGTGAGCGATCAACACCGCCAATTGTTTCGGGCTCGTCTCCAGGTCGTATACTCTCCAGAGACTCTCCATCACGGGGATTCCATACTTCGACAGGCGTTCTGTACTTTTTTCGACACATTCAATGTCTTTCAATTGACCACTATCGAGTTTTTCGGTATATGGTCTCATCTACCTTCATCCGTCCTACACGCTTGTTGTGGGACTTTACCCAACCTGACAGTGATCAAGGCAGACTCAAGACATTCACTGGATACAATTTGGAGCGCACTAGGCAACACCTCACCGTCGTCACACACCCTCCATAGATGGAATCAACAAAACATCACTCATAGTTTTCCAGCTTTGACAACACTTGTCATCTATCAGGGAAGCCTTATATACAGAGATATCGAAAAATTGATTCGAATGGTGAAGTCTCGTCATGAGTGCGGTGCGCCTATCGTGGATCTGAAATGTAACTGGTTCAGGAGCCGACACGTTCCCAAGTTGCAGGAATACATATCCAATCCGATTCTACTTAGTGAACAGTCCTTGGACCAGGATGATTACGGAT
>Ga0153944_1000224_pt1 | contig 24420 bp, 34 predicted proteins | sample TSNJ028MetaG_FD_104703 | JGI IMG/M metagenome (GOLD analysis project Ga0153944, IMG submission 104703) | Attine ant fungus gardens microbial communities from New Jersey, USA - TSNJ028 MetaG | ecosystem: Host-associated > Fungi > Mycelium > Unclassified | place: USA: New Jersey, Wharton State... | reverse complement strand
CTTCTACCAGTATATTATCCGCTTTGAGGTCCTGAGCAGAATATCAATCATGATTTCTTGTAATCCTTTCCGGCCTCTCCCACTTACTCGATGTAAGATACCTCGGTCGTGGAGGTATTCAAGGCCGCTCAAAATCTGAGATGTGAATGACTTGGTCACATCTTCAGGGAACCGTCCATGCTTGTGCAGGCAACTGCCGATGGAGCCACCGGGCACGTATTCCAAGAAGCTATAGAGAAGAGATGATCAGAATTAAACTTTCAGAAGCTCTAAGAGGATTCAACTCACATGCTGATGTTGTCCGTAGTCTCTTCAAACCCAAGGTACTGTACGATATTTGGATGGTCAAGATCCTTCAATGTCTCCGATTCCAATTTCAATGCATTCACAACTGTGTGTTGCCGCGGATCGTATTTATCACTTGCTGTTTGCGGAAGTTCTACTTGCTTAACGGCAATCATCTCTCCTGTCGTTGCGTTCATGGCAAGATACACACGACCATATGTCCCCTTTCCAATCAGCTCGCCACGGACCCATTTAAATGTGGCTGTAAGCGTGTTAAAAAGTCATTCAGATCGAGGATATTACAACTTACTCCCACTGGATGATGCAGAGGTCGTCGAACTGACACTTGAAGACCTAGCCTGGTGCGTTGTTACCTCCTCCAACTTCCCTCCCCAAAACTTGGTGTTTCTCTTCCTCGAGTATATATCTGCAAAAGTTGAATCCGCTTTGGATGTCCTGTCTATCCTCCTCTTTGCATCTTCCGCTACATATCTGATAGACTTTTTACTACGTATCTTGGCACATTTCTCCCGCTCCTTATCTTTGTCATAATTACTGGTCGATGTAACAGCAGCCTGAGATGAAAAGGGGAGCTCGATTGACGTTGGAGACGCTCCACCAGAATTGGCCTCGATGACAGGTTTATCTAGATCATGGTTGCGGAAATAAAGTTCCAACTTCTCGTAAACGGCCTCAGGCGGAGGACGCATTGCCCAGCCATCCTCATCATCAACAAACATATCTGACGTCTCTTGGGGCACTTGGTTATGTTCCTTCTCCCATGCTTTCTCCGTCTCTTTTGCTCGCCTTTCCTTTTCTTTTTCGTTTTCGTTTTCGTTTTCCCTCCTCCCCTCCCTCTCCTTCATGATTTCCGATAAGATACCTCGCTTAGAATTTCCTGTTTCATCGATTAAGCTTGGGTTGTTATTCCTTTTTGAATTTGACGTTGTCGCTATAAGGGTAGCGGTGGGGTCTTTAGATGGAGACGGTCTCGCGGTTGTCGGTGTCTCAATTTGTACCTTCAGCTTGGGTTTCTCCTCAGACTGCAGTGGCGATTGTGGCTTGACTATCCATGTCCCATTACCTCCATCGTCGGAAGATTCATCGTGGTGCAGATCAAGGGTCGGACTGGTTGATACACTCCTTGGCGGTGAAGTTGTTCGAGAAGGAGGTTGCGATGTCGCTGTAGGTGTAACTGATATTGAAGTTGATCTACTGTCCAGAGCAGCTACGTTACGAGGTGCCACAATTGTTCCCTCTTCACTCGCAAAACCTGGCAGATATCTGTCCCGATCCTCTTGTTTCAGAGTATCATAAGAAGGTCGTCCAGGTACACATGAGGAAGGTGACATATCGTCGACAATTTTGAAATTACGTTGATCCTTGGGGCTCCGAGGAGTGGCGGGAGAATGAGGCGGCGTTGACTGTGTTGTTTCAAAGCCATCCACATTGGCCATATTGCGACCAGGTCTCGGCCTTGGGCCAGGAGGATGGGGCGATCGATTTGGGGAAGTAGCACGGGGTGATTTAACAGACTCATAGGGATCAGGCAGCAATGTTGATCCATACGTTGGTGACTGTACCTGTCTTCCATTGTACTTCATAGGCGAGACAACATGGTCCCTCATAGCGGATGATGGTCTAGGATAAGGGTTTATACTCGTGCCAAAGCTTGTGCTTGTATTCGAGTACGGTATATTTTTCCGCACGTATAGTGACGTGCTGGTCTCAGGGACATTGTACTGAGTTGCAGGAGGCCGTGTCTGGATAGGCAACCGAGAACTACTTTCAAACGATTTGGGTGTACCAGAAAGACTGCTGGGTGAGAAAGCGAGATGATCTCTTGGTCCTCGACTGACAGACAACGGATTCGGTTCCCGTCTGCGCTGGTTGGAATTAGTCTGAGGATTTCGGAGACTATCCATGCTCTTCGTGCTCACCCGAGTGAGTCTCGTAAATGCAGAACTAGGTTCTCCTTTCCATCGAACAGGAAAACTATCAGGTACCCGATTTCCTGAGCGCTGTGTAGAACGAGAGTCATTGGAATGTTGTGATGGCACTGGCGGTGGTTGCGTTCGAGGAGGAGGAGGAATGGGTGGGTGATAGGATGAGGTTGCGGGCGGGCGGGAAGAAGTCTGACTGGTTGGTTTTCGGGTATTGGAAGGGGATTTTCGACTATTTGGACCAGAATCTCTCATTGACGTTGACAAAGGATCATATTCTTGACCAGGTGAAGAGACATGCTGCCATTCATCGCTCTCAGTGGGAATTCTTTTCCGCTGTTGCAGATTGGGCTTCACTTGATCCACTTGATTCACAACATCTCTTATTTGCTCAGAGTAAAGGGCAGATTGTGAGTTTGAAGTGGATGGTTGTTGAGTAGTTAATTTCCGTCTTGCAGCCTCCTCAACCTGGTGCTCAGGAATGATGACAGCCTGTTCACGTTGAGTGGTAACGTCCGACCCCGATCGGCCATGCTTATGGATGCCGGGATGGGGAGGTAGAAACGTGGAATCATCGTTGATGGGAAATTTAGGTCGTGAGAGGGGAGGTGGTGGTGGCGGGGTGGGTAAGACTTGCCCGAACAAGTTTGTGAAAGTTGAAGGAGGCTGGGGCGATGATGGATGGGGTGGGTGTAGCGGCAGCTGAGGAGACTGAGGTGAAACGACAAAATTGTTGAGCCTTCGATGTTGAGGCGACAGGGGGAGAGGATTAGGAGCGCTCATGAGATGCTGTGGTCGTAGAGTTGTGCGGTGAGATTCCTTCTCGTTATCAATATCAGCCTCGTATCCGGTCGCTGACTCATTGAGCTGTTCGCTTGCGTTGGAAGAGGTACTACCAGATCTACGTTTCTGCCGGAGTGGCATTATGGGATTGGGAGTCACCGGAATAGAAGTCTGATGCGGGAGCGGCGGCAGGGGACAAGGGGAAGGTTCGGAATCGGATGGAGTTGTACGTTTGATAAAGAACTTGAGTGAACCTTTTGAATCGCCATGACTGCGACAAATGGTGAAAAGATTTTCGTCCGTCAGGGCTTTGCCAAGATGATAGTCCTCGCCCTCGATCCGCCCGATCTCAGTCTGGAAGAAGATTGAAAACTGAGCCCGCTCTTCCTCTGTATAGATGCGCAACTGCAGAGTGTGTGGTCAATCGACTGCAATCGGGAAGATGTGATCCACCCACCTGGGTGAAAATACGCTCTCTGATAGATACCGGATCATGAGCATTACTGACGTCTACCGTAATAGATCTCGCCGAATCCGATGTGACGACGATGAAGACCTGGTCTCCGATAGAAATAAGAGGATTATTGCTTGATGGCGGAGTCTCAGGATGGGACACTGTGGGAGACTTGGCGTGACATTTCAAAATCAATAAGAGGCGACGAAGCCGTAGATAAGAAAACACACATTTCTGAGCCTCCTTGAGGCGTTATCGGACTGACGAGGCCGAGAACCAAAAGCTGGCTTGGCAGGAGGCAGATGTTTTCCCATGCGGGGATTTGACGACTGCGGAATATCTGACATGCCGCGATCGACCGACGTCGATATTGGTAAGGTGTTGCTGCCAACCCCTGTGAGGTTGACCGGGGGTACTTGAAGGGCGGGCGTGTCTGGTGGTGGGGTAGATTCCTGGGCCGGTGAGCTGGCGGTGGAGGGGGATGAGAGTGAAGGATGGACCGGCGAGCCGTTGGGAAAGTTTGTAGTGAGTGATGGGGGATGGGGGGGGGACTGAAGACCCTTGAAAGAGCTGTGAGGGGCAGTATTCAAGGGCAGGGGGGGTCGTATATCTCTGTAGGGGACATGGTGTCCATCGTGGGCCCTTCGGACATCGTCGCTGCCGCCATCGGACTCTGAGTCTGGATTGGTGATGACGAGGATTCGTCCACGCTTGTGGCGATGTTCTTCGAACATGGCAGCACAGAGGAGAGATAGACGAGGGCAAACTAGCTGCTGACTGCAAGTTGCCAGGAAACAGAACTGGCAACAATAAGGGAAAATGCTTTGCTTTGCTAAGCAGATTCCAGGTCTTAGTAAGGCCCATGAGGGACTTATCTATATTACAAATATAGTAATTAACTATTTACCCTCTAGCGTCCCCTCCTGCACGTTGAGCTGGAAACACGTTGAGACCATGCCTCTCACTCGGCGCCACACGCACCTTTGGAAATTCAGCTTTTTCCCCCAACAACGAGTCGCCCCAGCAGAGCAATTTCAAAAGCTCCACTAATTTCGCCTCCTTTCCCTGGCTCAGGCTCTCCAGTATCGCTGCATTCACCTCCCCTGCAGTCTTCAGTCGCTGTGCAGATGACAACAGGTCCCCAATCACCCCCGGTGGACTGGCAACCGTGTCAAATGCCAGCAACGCCATCGTCCGTTCCAGCTCGGCAAGAAACTCTGGATTCTCCTCCCCTCGAGGAGCCAGCTCGTCTTGTGCAAACCGCAATGCCTCACTTACCCTGCCGTGCCGTATATACTCAATCAACTTTTGCTGTTGTAGGCAGAAATAGAGTGCCGGATTGGTATCAAGTATCTGTCAGACAAAATCTGATGTCAGTGCTCTTTGTATCCATAGTACCCAGTCTGGGCAAATCACGTTGAGGATCATGTTGAAGACTGAAGATTCGGTACTCTCATCAGCAACCACCAAGGGGGTTTATGAGTGGTGCATGAATGATTTAATCCTTTCCTCTTTTCCATGTTGATGACTCACCTCCGGGTTAAGATCATTGACACGCGTTATTGCATCTTCAACGTCACCACGCTGCAGAGCTTCGCGTATGTCCATGCGGCTCTCAATGCTCTCAAAGTCCACTGGTGGCGACAAATTGGCTTCCTGACTAAACTCTTCTGCAGCCGACTTGTACCCCTCGATGACGAGATAGTCCATGATCAGCCGATTCATGTCCCTGATGACCATCGCAGAATAGTCAGCACCAAACTTGTACCCGGACACAAAAGGGATAAATCAGATAATACATGCAATTTTTAGCTCTTCAGAAAAGAGGTTACTTCTCAGAGAGATTCCCAATACTAGGTCTCATCTCAGTGGAACAGAATGAAAGCTACCACTTACGCTTTCGCTACCTTCACCTCTCTGAGGCGCTTCTCCCATTCATCTTTCCCAATTAAAGGTTTTGAACTTGGTGGCTATGCAAAAAGAACACACATAACCGATGACCACGGAGCGAAAAAGGAACGAGAACCAACCATAGAAGGACAAAAACACGGGTTCCACTCGGAATATATGCAACCGTGCCTCTTTAGGGCAGGTGCTATACAGCCAATGGTTCTTTCTTATTAAGGAGAAAGTCCATGCGTTTTTGGTACTCATAGTTCCAAGGATAATTTTAAATTGAAACCTCTTTATGTGCCTAGAGGGCTCAACCTCGGTCATCTGTGTCCTCCCTGACCAATCACGATTTCAAAACCAGACATCAATTACTCTTTCCATGCAAAAACCTAGAGAGCTGCCCTACATATTCTCTTGGCTGCCTCAATAAAGAATTTCTCCTATCCGGAATTGGCGTTGACCTCGCGGTCGTGTTTTCGCATCCGTCCACTCATTCAGCCAGCCATCCTAGCTATATAACACACACAACATACTTGGCCTCCACTTGTGCTTCTGCTCTCCCGTCTCCCTTTTGCGTGAATTACTGCGTTTGAAATTAGTGCTGTGTTTCTTCAAGAGACCGGATCCGAGCTACCGACTTGGAATATCAAACATGATCAACAACCCCCCCAAAAAAGCTCATTTTGACAGCTTTGTTGGCGTTTGAAGCAACGACCTTAACATCTGCGACACCGTATTGACTTAATCCTTCTTCATCCTTGTCCCTTGCTTCCACTGGAAGGTCATCAACCCCAAATACTAAATCTCGTTGATCTGTCGAACACTCGGGATATCAGCAAAGACAAATGTAGAATCGGAGGCAAAGAGTATTGGTGTTAATTTGTAGGTTATATCTCATGATGATGGTGGGTGATCGCTGGAAACGGTGATTTATCAGAATCGTTAACCAAGGAGGAGACTCAAAGTGACCAATAATTAACCTCTACGTATACGGGGAATATATCCGGACAAACAGCTATTATGGCACAGTGGCAATCGGAACGCCCCCAACATCGTTCACCGTCATCCTCTAACTCTCCATCCCTGATCTTTGGGCAACCGACACAAACTGTACAATCGGCTGCTCCCAAATCTCTAAATTTTACACAAGCTCGAGTAGAAATTTCTCGATACCATTCGACATAACCTATGGTTCTGGCCAAACACAAGGCAACCCTGGCCAAGATGTAGTCCAGATGGCAGGCTTCACAATTACAAAACAAGTCTTTGCTACTTAAGATGCTGTTTTTCGAGAGTCATTATAAACACCTGTATCAAGATTGATGGAATTGGCTTTTGATACGATGGCATTGTCGAGAGCGGTGCCCTTTTGGCAGACTTTGGTAAATGGAGGAGTGTGGAATAGCATTTCACTTGACAAAGTATAATAATGCATCTCATGCCTAGAAGGTCATTCGATATGGGCGAGCGGCTCGTTTTTGACTATGCCATCACAATCGACTACTCGGATTCTGCCACTGAGTTGTACATCTGAATATTCCCCGAGATTATCACTTACGTCCAAATGAGACGAAGGCGAATATCTGGTGCTTTTTTTGAGCTATCTGGTGGTGGTCATTATCTTTGATACGTCAATTCTTGGTTCTTGGCTGTTCACTTCCTGATGAAAAATTGGTGCGTTGCATTTCAATTGCGAAGAGAAATATGTCTAATCTGTCTTCCGGTACCAACCTCCCTCTGTCGAATTTGCACAATTCTCGGCACTTCAATGAATTCAAATGGTGCTAGTGTGGTGATCCCATTACCCACATTGACGGTTGTTACAGTATCAGCGAGTTCTACACCTTCGATGTCTGTAATGCTTGTACTTTGAGAAAACATTCGCGATTATGGGCTCTGGTTGTATCAATTACTGCTGCGTTGATAGGAGCGTTTCTCACTGATAGCCAAAGTAATCAATTTGGAAATGCAACTGTGTCATTTAATCCATTCACAATTCCGGAATGGCCGAATTTTTGAGCGCTACATTAAGCTGCGGTGATGCTCATGACGATTCTATAAAGCTGAATATCCCGCAGTTGGAGAGTGACCCTCTGCCCATGTTGGGGAAAAAGAGTTGTAATGCTCATCATGCGGACAACATGGTCCTCAGCCGCTACGCGTAATGCCAGGATGGCATTTGGCGAGATTCGGAATGTCTCCTATAAACATCCTGCAGTGCCGCTTCAACGGCTGATCCAGAAGCAGGGGTTCAAAGCATTTTTGTTGGAAATAGCGAATTTCATGTAGGACCTTTGCCCCTCTTTGGACAGGCGACTCTTCATGGGAGGGGCGGTATAAATGACCCTTTTGTTTCTCTTGTGTTTCTCTGGTTTCGGAATATAGGTCTTGCCGCCGTACTGTGCACCACCAACATGAGTATACAGGTACGCCGGTATCTTCTGAGAGGTTGTTGGTCGCTGACTCGGATTGACCACTGTCTTCCTGGCAAACTCTGAAAAAAGGGCTTGATCAATTTTTGATGCAAGGTGTGTCGTTTGTCAAAAGCTTTAAACTTACGAATAGACTTGGTCCGGGCCATTGCATAAGAGTTTGAAAGAGATTAAAGCGAATGAGAGGATTTTTAGAAGAGGGAAGTGGTTTTTTTCTCATGGTTTTTATTGAGTCGAGAGTGGGAGTTGGATTTGATGTTCAAGCAAAACCGTCAGGTTGAACATTTTACCTGACGATATATCTCTTGCCTATAATATTAATCAATGAATTCGACCAGCTTAAAGTCGGTTTTCTGCAAGGCAAGTGTATATAATTATGATCATGATGATGATATCACTGGGAGCTTCTTAGTTAATAGTTAGCTTTCCCAGCACTGTTTCATCTAATGATAAATTATTACACTTGTTCCGGTAGTTTATGACTTACCTGATAAGATGCACTACCGGGCATCTAGATCTTTCTCAGCAGAATGAACATGACTTGGATGGACAAAGGTCTGATGTTGGGACTGAACATTCAAAATTCATAGACATGAAAACCAAGCGGTGTTTTATACTTTGGACACAATACCACCAGACTTGATCATATTGAAAAAGTCGTCTTTTCCTACTGCCTCTATAAAAAATTCTCAGCTTTCAGGGACACAAGGGAGTATGATCGACATACGTTCTTTATCCCTCCCAATTATATTATCTTTATTCTTTCCTTTTTGCTTCCCTCTCTTTTCAAATGATGGGGCAGCTAACGTAGGTTTTCCCGAACCACGACCTGCTTTTGCTTCCTCTTCTGCTGCTGCTGCTGCTGTATGCGTCTGCTGAACAGCATTGAACAATTTCACGACTTAGAAAATTGTGAGCAAAGTAAACCAACTGAGAGCAACGAAGGTACACACCACCACGCTGAGCAACCTTTCTCAAACCTCGTTCACCCTCGGCTCCCCAACCGCCTATTACGTCTCGTATCCGGCCTTTGGCTTCCTCCTCCTTTTTCTTCACTTGTAACGCCTTTTTCGCTCGTTTCTCTAGCTTTTCATGACCATGCCTTTGCACGATTGAGGGTTGTAGTGATAGTGGCAATGTAGTTGGTGCATCTGTGTTCAGGAGGGACTGCAGTGTGGCACCGAAATTTGAGGGAGCTGTTGCCCTGATTTTGCGTTTGGATGTGTTCTTTGATTTTACCCTTTTGAAATCATCAATGGCTTCATCGGTGTCTGGTTCGGATGGCGAGCGTTCTGAGGTATCGTGATGGTCGGAAAGGACGCTGTCGTCGTCATTGTCGTGGTGGTGCTTTGGAGACATGGTAGGAGGACCGAATAAGGCAGTTGAAGTGTTATCACGTTTCTTCTCAGCCGCACCACTGGGTTACTTTGGCTCTCGTCCCACCCATGACAGTCATCGAGCCTCTGGATTCCGTCTCAGTAGATGTCGTTTCCCCACCAGACCTTCATCCTCTTTATCCAACCCCTGTGCAGATCTCTGACCTCCTGACCAGCCTCTCCTCTGCAGACAAGTCTGAGCTCATCGCACACTGTGCTTCACGCGCATCTACATTTGGAGATCTCCCACTGCTATTACATCTCATAACAGAACCCCGTGCACGCGCACATCTAGATCTAGGGACTCGTGATGAGGACGGTCTGGGACTGATTAGTCTCGCTATTCATGGCTTTGGCGGAGACAACGACAGGGACGTCGAGAGAGAGGAGTGTGTCAGGCTGTTGGTCACTCATGGAGCCGATATGCAGCCTGATAATGGTATGTTGACCTTCCAGCTTGTCCGTACCTCCTGTTCATCATAAGAATGATAGCCGGATGGACCCCTCTGCACCATGCGGCATTACTTTCTCCACCAACATTGATTTCATATCTAATGACGCATGGCTGTTCTCCATTTGCGCTGACGAAACGAAATTTGACACCACTGGACCTTGTCACGGCTCATTCAACTGTACCCGGTCGGGAGGATGTTGCATTTCTGCTCGAGGAGGCGATGAAGAGCGAAGGCTGGGAAGGAAGTAGAATGAATCGAAGACGAAGGCTGGTCGAACAGCAACAAAAACTTATAGGAAGGCAGAAGAAATTGCGTGCGCAAGTTACACAGATTCTTGGTGTTCACTCTGGTTGGTGGGGACCAGAACCAGAATCCAGGGGATCTGATTCTGGCACTTCTGACGATGAATGTGATGACCCCGACAAGGACAGTATATATGTAGGTGTTCTATCTCGTCATGAATCGGCGACCATCTGATTTTCAATACTCAGACCCCACCTTTAGACTATTCCTCCATGCTTGTTTTTTCTCCGACTACTCTACCACAAATGCTCGAATCGCTCGTCACAGACTATCTTCCTTCGCTACGAGATGCCGCTCCGGCTAACTCACTATACATGTTAACTCGTTTTGCTTGTTTAGCTTGCGACCACACATGGCTAGAGGGACTGGTCATCTCTGCTACTGGCGTAATTGAAGAAACCTTCTTTGTGAGGACCTGATTCCTGCCCATTAACCCTTCTTTCATTGATCAGCTTCTCAGAGTCGTGCAGAAGACCTGACTTCACTCGTTTTTTGGTTATACAACACAACCCTATGGCTACATTTCATTCAGTGCGATACTGCCATCAATAGAACCTGTCAATTGATGGGTTCTTTTGAGCTCATTGAGGAGGTCATTAATTCTGTTTTCGGTATGTCTCTTCCAACAGTCAGAGTAGTCGGGCCTACAAGTTTTTGCAGTATTCGTCATCAGATTTGCTGAGCGACGGATCGATCAGCTCCTTAGCAGTACAATCCTCGATTACGCGCCTTCCTCTCTCGATTCAGTCCAGTTCGAATCTGAATGGTCTTTCCTACGTTCTTTCACTGGCCGCAAAACCGCCACCACCGCTCCTCCTCCATCCACCTCACACTCAGGCTCAAATGCGAGCGTACGCTCACCAACAAGCCCTACAATTTCTCAAAGCCAATCTTCTCGGAAGTTCTCGTCTTTAAAACCGACTTTTGCATCATCCAAGAGACACCAAGGTGTGCAATTGAATACCCTATTTTCAAACGGTATTTCAAGTGCGCAGGCTCCTTCCCCTGCGGATTTGACGTCGTTCTTGACCGCTCTTCATTCGTTCCTGGTCATGAGTGATATAAATCCGGCGCTGATTACGCAGTTGTGGTCGCAAGTATTCTATTGGACTGGCTGTGCGTGATTTTGCCACTGTTGAGTTTCCGGACATAGTGATGCTAAGATTCTAGGTAGGCGAGACATTTAACAGGTTAATCACTCGTAAGAAATTACTATGTCGGTCGAGAGCTGTGCAAATTAGTCTGAATTTGTCGGAACTGGAGGAGTGGATCGTGCAAGTCGGATTGCCGAAAGGAATTCAAAGTCATCTTATACCCGTTAGAGATTTATTGAATTGGCTGCAGGTACGTGAGTTTATCAACCTCGTTCTGCTTTGCGCGTTTCACGTGTATGGAATCAGTGTTTGTCGTCGATCACTAAATTTCCTGATCTCGTGGGTACGATTCAATCCATGAGAGGGATCAATCCTCTTCAGGTGAAATGGACGTTGTAATCTCCTTTTCGTACTCATTCGTGTTTATCAAGATGCGACGAGCCGTCCGTGATTACAAGTATGAAGTTAATGAAGATCGCATGACAGAAGAATGTATGCAATACCTTACACAACTACAAAAGGATTGGGAGAGGCATCGTGTAAAAATCGGAGTAGAAGCGATGCGCAAAGAGGTAGATGACCAGTGGACTCCCTCTCCGTCTAACCATGTGTGGATTGAACCATGAATCCCATAGATCACCGAGCGCGAGCGTGACATGGAGAGCGTTTCCTCCTTCCAGAATGATCAGTCTTTCTCTTCATCAGTTTCTCCGACTAGTCCATCCGAAACACAGAATCCTTATCGAAGCATCGACATTCTCTTTGACAAATTGAAAGACAAATCCTTGTGGGAGCCAATAAAGCCGCCACAGCCCCTAGGCGAGCTCCTTGACTCACGGTATATGATCCCACTGCTCTTCCCGACGGATCCCAGGATGTTGGGTGCATTTTCAAAGCACCTCAATTTCACACAGATTGTGGATGTGAATGGATCCAAGATGCAATCTGATGATACTGTGTCTTCAAGGCAGAGCTTCGAAAGTCAGCGAAGTTCGCGTAGTGGACGAAGTCCAGATGTGGCCGATGGGGTTATGTCCTGTAGATGGCGGAACAAGAAGATCAGGGAAGTGAGGATGGGTACTCTACAGAAGATCGACGGTACCGCCGCGGCTGCTAGATGGGGAAAAATAGTGGAACATCGGTTTATGGATGATGACAGTGAGGATACCGAGGGAATCATCAAATCTTTTAATGGCAATGGAGCGATAAATGGGGCTTCTGTCAGTGTTGGTGGTGGAAATTTGCATCCATCATATTCGGTAGATGATTTGCTCGAGATTGCAGAGAACGAGACGATCAAGATCAGTGTTGCTACGCAATTGACGCCATTTACGAGGAAATTGCCCCAACGTGCGAATAGCGCGTACGGACAAGATATTAAAAGGGTCAGGCAGTGCGATGTCATACCGGCGGAGAAGAGACAGCCTGGCGAACTCCAGGGCTAACTTATTGGGTTGTTGCTGTCTCCGACTTGCTACTCGATTGTTGCTGTTCTCATTGGCCTATGTATTGGTTTGTGCGGTGTATTCTACAGCTTTCTGATCTTTGTTATCTTAGAGTATGGATATAATCTTGGGGTTATGACTTGCTTGGACAAGGTTGGGAATGACACCAAAAAGCTGTTTGTTGCTCGTATGTATATAGAAATTTGCTGTTTAGAAATTGAAAATGAATTGTACAAAAGGTCGAAACTCGCGACAGAGTATGGGAAGGCAGTGCATTGGTGCTGGGCAGGGGATAAGTAGCCTTGGGAGCCGCTGCGGAATCTCTATCCAAAGTTATTTAAGGCTATGCCCATTCAGCACAGCTCCACAACACACCTCTTATACACGTCTCACCATCCTCGACTTTCGTTTTCGCCTCAACGTCCTAATCTTTTGCGTTCGTTGTGTTGGTGATAACTGCAGAAGCCTAGTTGGCTCAATGGCCTATGACGCGAATCACTATTCGGACCCTTTTGCTAAAGGGCATAACGAGATGAAGTCTGGTGCTGCCTACTCGGACATGGACGCGATCTCTTACTATTCTCCCTCTGTGTTCACAACGAAGACCGATGGAGATCTCGTGTTGACACATCAAAATGACTATGTACAGGGGAGGCAGTCTCATAGCGATCGTAGCACACATTCAAAAAAAAATTCTATGGACAGGGCTGGTAACGCAGCAGGAGGTAGCGCGACGGGTGCTGCAGCAGAGTTTTATAATTCTGAACCTCAAAATTTGAACGCTAGCGCTGGTGGTATAGACAGTTCGAGGTTGAGTCAGTTGACCGAAGAGGACGAGGATGAATTCAGTCAGAAGTATGCGAATCCGAGTTATGGTGCGGGTTTAGATGGGGGTACAAAAGTGAGGCCGTATGATGCCCATGATGAGACGTTGGATGCATCGTTGATGAAGAATGCGGTTGGTTCTGAGCGGCCTGGCTTTAGTGATCTAGGTGAGCTATGAGATAAAGATTTGGCGCTCGTTCCTGATAGTGGCATCAGAGTATGCGGAACCTACCAATAGGGATTTTCCCAAAGATAAGAGGAGTGCTTTCACCAAGTTCTTAGCAAGTGGAAGGTACCCATTGGAACAGAGGATAGAAGACAAGAAGCGTGGTATTGGAAGGCAAAAGTACCCTTTTGCTGGTGCGCTTCTGAATAGAATCATACTTCAGTGAGTTGAGATTGTACTAACGAGGAAAAATGTAGTGTGGGCGCTGACGATTGCAATGATTGGCGTGTTCATCTGGGAGTTGGTCTTGAATGCCAGAGAGCAGGGGAGTCCCATCTCAATGAAGGTATGTGCTGCTCTCGTTTGACAAGAGAGACACTGAATTTGAAGTCATTGCAATAGCCTGTTGTGAACCCAATGTTAGGGCCATCATCCTCCGCTCTGATCAACCTTGGTGCACGGTTCCCGGCATGCATGAAGCTAGTGCCAGATGTGCCCCCATCCACGCGTCTTCCATGTGAGCAAGACACTTAAACTGTTTATTTTGTTGGTGAATAATAACAATACATACATAGGTCTGAATGACACCGCGAACCCGCCAGATCAAATCTGCTCCTTGGAAGAAGTCTGTGGATTTGGAGGTTTCCATGACCATGATCCTAATCAATGGTTTCGGTGTGCTCAGTATTCTACGCCATTTTATTATTTGGGTCGACTGATATCTCTTCAGATTCATCACACCCATCTTTCTACACGCGGGAATAATTCATATTCTGCTGAACATGATTGCACAGATGACACTGTCCGCTCAGATTGAGCGCGAAATGGGTTCGACTGGTTTCTTGATCACCTATCTTGCTGCTGGTATTTTTGGGTATGCACGTCATGAGTGTCATGCGTCTCACGAAACGTTGACTTCGTTGGTAGAAATGTTCTTGGTGGTAACTTCTCGCTGGTCGGTGTTCCATCCGTGGGTGCAAGTGGAGCCATCTTTAGCTCTGTTGCAGTACGACTTCTTTTCTATCTGGTAACCAAAGATCTGACACTGCTGGAAAGATAATTTGGGTCGACTTGCTCGCCCATTGGAAGTACCACTATCGACCTGTTCGCAGGGTGTGTAGCACTTATTTTGTAGTGTGCTTGATTGTTCAGAATTCGCTAGCTTGTCTTTCAAACTATAGAGCTTTTGATTGGTTTTGCCATTGGCTATATCCCATGTAAGTCAGCTATGTCTCTTCTACTAAATTTGCTTAATATATTTGGTAGATGTTGATAACTTTGGTTCGTTTTCCTTGGTCTAGGTACACCTTGAAATAATCGACCTGTCAATTTTCAGCTCACATTGGCGGCTTTGTCATGGGACTCTTCGTTGGAACTGTGTTCTATCCGATGATCAGCGAGACAAAACGCCATCGGTTGATTGCCTGGACAATCAAAGTTGCTGCCATCCCTGTGGCCATCATACTCTACATGGTGCTCGTCAGGAACTTTTACACTTCGGACCCCTATGCAGGTATGTCACAGTCATCTGTCATTCGTCGCCGCTTGTCTCAAGTTCTCTGTAGCCTGTTCCGGTTGTCGATATTTATCGTGCATCCCAACCGCTGCAAACAATCACTGTCAAGGGTATGTCCTTTTTGTCATCCTATCCCTATGTTTCCAACTGACGATGCTTCTAGAACTGGTATGTTTACCTAGACAGCTGAAGTTACTTTCTGACACTCGTTTAGGCCTAACAACTTTCCAAACTAATAATTAAATGGATGTTTTCGATGAGTACCGCTCATGGACCTGGTTTGTTATGGGAAATCTGGTTTTCTTTAGTACATTGTACCATGTCATGTAGAATATGGACTTAATGCTATTCTTTATGCATCACATGACGAAATTCGTTAGCGTAGTTATAGTATACCTTCTTCACACCATCTAATGTCCCAGCTGACCATTTACTTTCTATGATTTCTCCTTCACACCCACTACTGGATCTATCCTTCTTTACCACACGTTAAATTTGAAGTTTTTATTGGTGTACCGTGCTCTCGACCCATCCCGGTTTACCTCCTGTTAGTAATACCACAATGCCAGCCTTTCGACCACCAAATTTTGTGCTGAACCCAAAATGGTTTCACTACCTCGGGATACTCGCACTTTGTCTCGCGACTGTCCTCGGGCTACTGCGCTCGACATTATTTGGTTCGTGATTTCGTCCACCATAGGAAGGGTTGCTGACATGTCACTTGCCACATAGATTGGCTGGATCCAATGCATTGCCATGCCTTGCTGAATACTGGAATATGGTTAGACAGCGGCTGGAAAAACTGGCAACCCGACGGTAGGTGAATGTATCTCGAAAAAAGCTCGGTTTACCTCACTGGGAATTATTCAGGTTGCATGCTCTATACATATACACCACAGGACTCTGCAAAATGTTTGAATACACGAGATATTGTGTTTGTGGGCGACTCTATCACCCGCAAGCTATTTTTCCAATTCGCGAGCATCCTTGATGTCAAACCCCCGCCTGCAACTCTTGATGAGAACCAAAAACACTCCGATCATGCGTTACATTCCTCAACTGGAGTTAATATCTCTTTCTACTGGGACCCATTTCTCAACCATAGCCGTACTACCGATCTCCTCACGACACTATCTTACGACGCGCCTGTGGACTTGAATCGCCCTGCGCTTCTTGTATTGGGATCAGGTCTCTGGTATCTGCGTCATGCGAATGAGTCTGATGGCGTGTCTGCGTGGCAAACCAATACTGCTCGCCATGTTTCAATGATCAAGCAGCAGCCAGTCTGGCCAGCCGACTTGATTGTCATGCTTCCGGTAGAACGAGTGATTTCGACGAAGCTTACACCTGAACGTGCGATCACAATGCATCCATCTGACATTGATGCCATGAACACTGACCTGTATCACCGTGTGTATCCCAATGGCGATAGGGTATTGTCGGAAGGTGGAAGATTTGGACGAATGCCCATCATATTACCAAAGGTATTTAATGACATGTTAGATGCATCTCAAACGGAGGATGGATTGCATTATAATGATCAAGTTCTACGAGCACAAGCGACCATCCTATTGAACCTTAGATGTAACGATGTGCTACCGAAGAAATACCCACTTAACAAGACATGCTGCAGTCGCTATCCGACCCCTTCCTTGATACACGTTTTGGTGTTATTCTTGGTTCTGGCATGGGGACCGTATATCTGGGTTAGGACGCGCAAGTCAGGTATGGGTTTGGCTTTATCTTGAACAAGGAGGTATTTGAAATAAGGGTCATGTTGATCAGGTTCAGGGGTTCGAGAAGTCGTTGCGTCCTTGGGAGAAAACGAGCTTCCTGCGCTTATGTTGAGTGCTGCTGCATTTCTAATTTACGTCGCCGACCGGACAGGTCTTTGGCTGAAAGAACAGAAACAATTCAATCTTTGGTCTTTTACCTTCCTTTCTCTTGGTTCGTTGGCGTTTGGCATCCTGACGCTCAAGAAAGGGGAAAAAGATTTTGGGTTCCTAAATCGAGATCAAACAGATGAGTGGAAGGGGTGGATGCAACGTCAGTAGATTTTGAGATCTGAGTGATCTAACTTTTGATCTCTGCCTGACAGTTGCGATTCTCGTATACCATTATGTTGGCGCCTCCAAGATTTCAGGCATCTACAACCCCATTCGTGTGTTGGTCGCATCTTATCTGTTCATGACTGGCTATGGGCATACCACTTTCTATCTTCGGAAAGCTGATTTCTCCTTCGCGCGGGTTGCTCAGGTACCTGTCAAGAGGGGTTCCTGACCCTTCATTTACCATTGAATCTTCTTTCCGGTTTGCTGACCCGACAAGTATAGATCATGGTCCGCCTAAATCTACTCACAGTGCTTCTTGCCTACACGATGAATACCGATTACATGTTCTACTACTTCGCACCTCTCGTATCGATGTGGTACATCATCATCTATACCACTCTCTTAGTTGCTTCGCGGTACAATGAGTACACGAGTTTCCTCCTATGCAAGATCTTCCTTTCTTCGTCTCTCGTCACGTGGTTTTTTAAAAGTGAATGGCTACTTGAAGTCTTATTTGGGTTTCTGAAGGATGTCTTCAACATACAGTGGGCTGCTCACGAGTGGACATTCCGAGTGACATTGGATTTATGGGTAACATACATCGGGATGCTGGTCGCAATCCTAGTCATCAAAGTTCGTGAGCATAAACTGACGGATAGGCCTACGTGGCCCTTGACAGTTAAAGCAGCCGCTGTCGTTTCGGGACTCGTCCTCGTCTGGTTTTTCGGATTTGAGTTGATGCAAGAGAGCAAATTCGCATATAACGCTTGGCACCCGTATATTTCGCCTCTACCAGTTTTGGCGTTTGTCGTACTGAGGAACGCCAATGCGACTCTACGATCAACGGCGTCCACAGGGTTCATATTTGTGGGCAAGTGTTCCTTGGAGCTATTCGTCATGCAATATCACTTTTGGTTGGCGGGCGATACAAAGGGTGTGCTGTTGGTGATTCCCGGGACGAAATGGAGGCCTGTCAACTTTGTGTTGACGAGTTTCGTCTTTCTGTACCTCTCTCACAGAGTTGCAAATGCGATAGGGGAAGTAACGAGGATCGTCTGTATGGAGTCTCAGAGATTGCCGATCACGCAGATCGGTGAGGTACCTTTATCCTCTCATTCATCCTTACCGTCTAGCGGTCTCCCTACAGATTTAGAGAGGAAGGGAACAGATGGAAATATTGAATCAGGTTTGCCTATGCCATCTACTTCTCAAGGGCGGTGGATAGATAGATTGGCGGATGGGCGGTTGGCCTCACGAGATTCAGGCTCCGCGCGCCTCCGCCGCGTAACAGAGTGGATGTCAGGCTTAGGGTGGAGAGCGTTTATTCTCTTGTCTTGTTTATGGATTCTAAACATATTTTGGACTTATCCAGAGTAGGCATTCAGTCGCAGTCGCATAGATACAATTACATTTCTTTTGGCTCTTGCTAAAGTAGATACTACTCCGAAATTATGATATGAACATCCAAAAAAAATAATGTTGATAGAGAGCGGCGTGCATCTGTGAGGCTCTTCAATTGACAGTCCTATGAAAACAAAGTCAGCAGGGAGGAACACCAAAATTCTTCATGATAGTATCAGTATTAGCATGGTAGCTCATCAACGATTGTCCTTGAGACAACGTCAGGGCTTGACTTCTAGATGTATGCATCCTGTCATGCAGAAAGAGGAAAAATTATGCTCACCGAGCCAAAGAGAACCTAAAACCTGCAAACGAAGTGAGCAATCATTACCGAATTGAAACAACAGAAGTCAGAAATTTGGGTATATGGATAGATTCATTAGCTTAAGCTTCGAAGTAGCGATTCTATGATTCTTCATATGTGCAAAAACTCAACGACATGCTTACCTGCAACAAGAAGACGAAAGAAAAAATACAGAACGAGAACTAGAGTCCACGAAGAGAGTTTAGGGCTGGTTCAAGGACGCGCCTGGCGCGTGACAAAATCAAAAAAGGAGAGTTACATAATTAGCTTGCGTCTACCGACCTCCCGCCGACCCCTTGACCTTTCGTTTTTCCGACATTTACACTTTGTCATCACAATGGCAAATGTTATGCACCATCATATTGAATTTGCTCCCTTGCCTGTTGCCCATGCTCCTTCGCCGTTTGGTTTCGGGTTTGGCCTCGGTCAAAGCTCTTCTGGGTGGCAGACGACACCCACAACAAGTCGTGCCAATCCTCTCTCCCTTCACCAACTAGCTTCCTCGCTAAACCAAGGAACTTTGACAGCCTCTCCCTTGCATAAATCGAACAAACGGCGTTTGGAGGTGGACGATGAGGATTCCCCAGTTTCTGTAAAAGCTTCAGTGAACAGTGACGAGTCTATGGATCGGAGCCCAACGCCAGAACGGCCAAAGCGAGCAGCGCCGAAACGAGCACGGACTACACCTGGGGCAAAGGAACAGGCTGGTACAAAGGAAAATAAATCACTGCCATCAGAAGAGGATGAAATGGACGTTGGAGTTCTGCTAGGCATGTTTTAGCTGTTGTTCTTGTTGATAACCGCTTCTGATGCACATGGCTTGAATTTGATAGCGAGTCTACCCACACAAGCACTTTTACCCCTGTTAACTTCATTGCTTAAAACACATCCATCATTGAAATCAACACTGTTGCCGCTCATACCGCGACCGACCCTAGACACTGCAGTTCAGGCTCTTGCACAGGCTTCGAGAAAGTTGCGTGATGCATATCCATATTCCAATACCACATCGTTTTCACAGCCCACTTTTGGATTTGGAAGCAGGCCTCCAAACACATCAACATCATCTTGTCACAATGGAGGAATGCGAGATGCCTATGTAATATCTCGCCTCCGACCACGTATAACTGAATTTGTCGCTGCCTGTACATCATATCTACCTTATTTCTCATGCATACCACATTGCAAGCAAGCCTCAGCTGCGACGCAGCACCAAGCACCGCCACCTCCTCCCGATTTTGCACAGTTCAGCAAGGAAAAATCCCATCCACCAGAGTCTTTTATCTATTTATCAGCCATCACACAACATGTTATGGATCAGCCTCCATTGACGCAGACTTCGATCGCACCTCTTTTGTTTTCTCGCTTAAGCGATGAGTGGAATGCATGGGTGGATAAAGTAGACGAGATTGTTAATCGCCAGGGTGGGATTTTCGGGATTGAGCAAGTGCGGACGTGGGAGAATGCCTTGGACGGTTTTGCGGATGCAAAAGAATTTGAGGGATCGGCAGTGATGAAGGATATCCGTGATAAATGGGTGCTCAAGGTTGGCTGGCTAGTGAACCGAGTGTACCATGTATCCATGGATGTGTAATCACTACGTAAACTTTTGGACCTGCTTGTTGTTCCACTTACGTTCACTGTCTGTTTTCGTCTTTGCCTGCACTGGCTGTCCATGAACACTAGTTACGATGCCTCATTGGATTTCTTGTGACATTCTGAATACATGTACATATGATTACTAGTGCTAGCAAACTATAGAAGGTATATCCACTTCCCAGTTCATTCATGGGTGTAGTTAGTAGTATATCCTTCAGAGCACAAGAATAGAACACACTCCTGGCAAACACGTGATAACAAAGTTAGCGGACTCGCTTCGTCCCATGCATGCACCACCGTGCTCTACGCCATTTGTCTCCGCCAAGCGCAATATCTCAATGGATTCTTGGCAGTACACCCTCCTTGACGCAGGCTCTCCAGGCAGCAGCCAACCAAGCATGGGCTCGGCGAGTCTCTTCACTCACCAAAGCCTCTTCATACTTCGGAAAGCATCCCATTCTACCAGGCTGTCGGCATCTCAAGCGATACGGTATCTCTGGACCCATCTGTACGACTGTCTCTGATGGATTTGTAAAACGTCGTTCGACAAAGTGAGTGGTATGCTTGTGCCCTCATCTTCTTGATGTTAAGCGATCGACTTGAAGGACAGGAGATGCAGTGGTGGCTGACCCAGAAATTGAGGAACGACAAAGACCAAGCGCGCATGCTCTCTCCACCCCGAAATCTCTAGATACGGGGACGCCAAATCCGCCTCCTCCCTGTGATGGTCGCAGTCCTGAGAGAACTCAGACATGGCCAGCAGCTCTGCCAGACAAGAACGATAAGGATATAGTGATGAACGAAGGCTTTTGTTCCGAGGCTAAGACCGATACTCCACCACGGGTTTTTATCACTACCTCAACACCCCGAACCCCCATTTCTCGTCACTTTCCTAAACCCGAATCCTGGAAAGATTTATACCAGAATCTCCGCCTTGCACTGCATCTCCGGCCAGCCCCCACATTCCCTGCTCTGATCGACTACCATGATGCATATCCAAAGTATCGATCAAGGGATTCTTACAACTTGTTGATTGAACTCTCAATACGACATACTCAATTCGGCACCTCACAATGGCTATTTCGTGCTATGGTGCATGATAAAATTTCTCAGAATTTTAGGACCCGGGTTCTCGAAGTGCGATTTTTGGTACGAACAGGAAAGTGGGACAGCGCTTGGGCGTTGGTGACGGGATTAACTCCTCAAGATGTGTATAATAAATTGCGCAATGGTCAGCCACCTGTTCATACGGAAGTACATGCAGATATGTGGAAAGAGCTTCTTTGCATGGGAAAACGCGGTGCTCTGCGACGCGCAAGAAATAACCGGTGGGGCATGGACGAGGCTGGGAACAAAGTTCGTTTACCTCCCCATGAAATAGTTAATGATCCAGCTGTCCCTGGGACAGAAGCCTATTTGAGGCGGCAGAAACTTCTTAGCTGTATTAACCCTACCTTTGGTTCGGATGACAAGTCAACCGAAGTCCGTCCGCAACTGGTGAAATACGCTGTCTCGTGGATGTTATCCAATGGAAGACGGACCGAGGCTGAAGTGCTGGTGAAGACATTTTTATCCCAGTTGCCCCCTTACCTCCGAGAAGAAACTGTCGCTCAATGCATGGATATTATCCACATACTATTGAGCAAGAATCCCGAATTTAATGCAAATCATAAACTTCTCTTGCAGCTGGTAAAATTGCATCCCTCTTTAAAACCTTCCCCGACGACACTTCGTCTCATCCTCGCACCATTGAAGAAGCTCACGAAGTGTGGTATAATAGCGCTCCGTGTGATGAAAGACTTTAAAAAACGATGGGGAGACCAAATTGTTGATAGTTCAGTACGAAGCAAGGTCGCTAATTTGGCAGAGAAACAGGGATCGAAGAACATCATGAAGAGAATGCTGCGAGAAGATAAGGAAGCCTGCCAAGTGGTCCATGCTACTGAGTCCTCATTGACCCAGATGGTTGAAGATACGCGAGGGTTGCGTCGACCTCCTGATCGCGAATTATTCCCTCGCCAGTCTTTTCAGCTGAATCTGTGGAGAAGACTCAGCCGGCGGGTCCGTCAGATGCAACCCAGAGATGCTCAGGAGCGTATACCGAAGTAGAGTACTTTCTCTCTCTCATAGCCGTGACCTGTGCATTTCAATCGCCACAGTGCGTTGTTCATATGACACTCAGAGGGCTCCTAAACGTTGAATGCAAAGGGTAGGGTTTGTGGGAACCCGAAATTCCTTTCATGAGTGTGATTGGCCTATAGTTTTGTGCCTAAAACAGTTCATCGAACTGTACTGAACACTACTCCTCCGTAGCTACCAGTTATGAGGGTGTCCTTAACTTCGCAAATGACGAGCAATCTGGATCTGAAAGGCGATCAAACGAATGACGCTTTGGCTCAGCGATTGATTACACAATGATAAGGTTCTCACCCTGCACTTCAAGTTGAAGCGCCCTGCAATATTCAATGAAGGAAGCTATTTCTGACGTCTTCCCCGAGCGTGCTGTTATCTCACCGTTAAAACCGGACTGAATTGGATGATTTTCTGACCCTCCATGCACTGGCATCTGACGAGTCAGGAGTGATCTGCTCTTCCTTTTTGACGCCTCTGAAGCTTCTTGCCGAAGGTTTACCCAGTCGATGTATTGATTGGCATGTTCTTCAATGTAAGTATGGGAGTTGTAGAGTATATCGCAAGGGCGGATCGTCGGGCTGTCATGAGGGTTGACCGGAATATGAATAACAAGTTCTATGCAGAAAAGCGTGATGGGCTTATCGAGAAGCGAGATTTCGTTCGGAGCGGGTTCTGTTTGGCAGGTAAGGCATTCAGTGATCTACGGTTGACGCAGCGAGATCCAAGAAACTGGAGCCCACATCTCCCATTCATTGGCAAGTCTGTGTACGATTCCACCGGGTCCATTCATTTCTTGTCCATGTATTCGATCGCTCGATCTCATCCTTTCGTGCTTTTCTTCTTTTGGGTTCCATCCCTATCCTTTTTTCTATGAATTGTCGGTCATCTTCAACGTCTGAGCTCCGCAAACGCTATCTGTCTAGTTCACGATCTCGATGCTCTTTCTTTAAAAGCAGTCATGTTCGTCCATCATTCTCTATTGCACGTCCTCCATTTCAGAATAATGTCCCGTACTGACCTGGACTATGTATCCCTTTCCTGTGTATGTGTTGGTGTTGGTCCAGGCGGCACCACCTCAATGCTCGCGTATGTTCTGATTTTCAGGTTAATCAAGCTTGATGTAAAGGCGGTAAATTACAGTCGCGTTGCCGTGGTCTCCTGGTTCGGCACTGTTCAATTTGAAGCTTTTGTCTTGCCCGGCACTCATGTATTGGATTTATCCTCTCCCTCTGTTCTGGTCGTGACTCTGGTCGATTTCAGATCGTAACGGACTACAGAACCTCTACGACAGGTATTACTGAACAGCATCTCAATTCCCGTACTCTTGTCCCCTCGCCTCGCCTTCTTGTGCTCATGCTCCTGCCTAGCTGACGCTTTACCCTTCAATACTGTACAACATCAAGTCGCCGAGCTTATTAAAGGCAAGGTTCTCATAGGCCACTGTCTATGGAATGATCTCTCAGGTCTCGTCTGAACCGCGGCACACGGTTTTCTTGTAGCTGACCATGTATATTCAGTACTCGGCATACCTCACCCTGCTGTTAACACCCGTGATGTCGCTCTCTATATGGTAGAGCTTTCCTTCTTGGTGAACAGTGCAAATGCTGATAGTTACATGATAGCCATTCCGCAACAGCCTGAAAGCGCAGCAGATAGTCGGCCTTCCGACCCTGATGTGGAACTTGATGGCCCGCGAAATTCAACTAGCCGGAGAACACATCCATCCAGTACGTAATTCTTGTCTTGCTTTGATTATAACTGAGCAAGGCTGCATTTCAGGTCGAAAACGCACGGGCTGTCATGGATTTATATAGGTCGTACAATGAACCATGGGAGGCCACCATTGAGAAGGGAAACTGGCCTTGTACTATCCCTCCGAGCACTTTCTCGAGATGCTATACCTGACTCTGATGATCATGACCTCCCCCGTCACCCGTTACAATTCTTAGATGTTTGAACTGT
>Ga0153944_1000221_pt1 | contig 24535 bp, 29 predicted proteins | sample TSNJ028MetaG_FD_104703 | JGI IMG/M metagenome (GOLD analysis project Ga0153944, IMG submission 104703) | Attine ant fungus gardens microbial communities from New Jersey, USA - TSNJ028 MetaG | ecosystem: Host-associated > Fungi > Mycelium > Unclassified | place: USA: New Jersey, Wharton State... | reverse complement strand
GTAAAGCCTTTAATCTTGATATCATTAGCTTGACATCTCTTCTTTATAAGATTGAGTTATTAGGCTACATTAAGGTAAACCGTACGGCGGGCTTGGATGTTATCAATATTAAGACAGCATGGGATTTTTATGACTGTGTTAGAGAATATTATCAAGCAATCAACGGATGAAAGCTCAAAGGAGTAATGCATGAAAGAGTTAATTGAAATAGCCAAGGGGTTTCAAACCTCTGTCAATATAGCTTATGATTTGAACAATGACGATAAAGTTCGAGGGTTTATTCCTACCATGTCATCATTGGAGGTTATTGAGGATGTTCTGCTTTCCACTGTGCCGACCTCAACCCAACGCGCAAAAATTCTTATAGGGGCATATGGCAGAGGAAAATCTCACATTGTTTTGGTATTAATATCGCTGTTGTTCAAAAAGGATAAGGCTTTGTTTGGCGCACTCATCACTAAAATGAAAATTCATAATCCTGATCTCTATAAATTTGTTGAAGATTATCTGGAAGATGAGAGTAAAAAAATATTGCCCATCGTTGTGCGTGGGAGTAGTACTAGCCTTACGCAGTCTTTTCTCAGTGCGCTACAACAAGCTCTCAGCGAAGAAGGTTTTTCTGACCTAATGCCAGAAACTCATTTTAAAGCGGCGGTCAATCAAATAGAAAACTGGCGGAAAAATTATCCTGATACATATAAGAAATTTACCGAAGTCCTTACTAAATCACCCAATGATTTTAAGCTTGCTTTGAATGAATACGATGTGTATGCCTATGAGGATTTTATGCGTCTTTACCCTATGTTGACTTCCGGTAGTACATTCAATCCGTTTCTCGGATTTGATATTGTTGAACTGTATGAAAATATTACTGTAAAGCTCAAAGACAAGGGTTTTAGCGGCATTTATGTGATATATGATGAATTCAGTAAATATCTTGAGTCAAGCATTACAACAGCAACTAACAGCGACATTAAGCTATTACAAGATTTTGCGGAAAAATGCGACCGAAGCGGAAATACTCAGATGCACCTTATGCTTATTAGTCACAAGGATATTGACAATTATATTGATAGTAATCTTTCTAAAGATAAGGTAGATGGTTGGCGCGGCGTTTCTGGACGGTTTAAGCACATCAATCTCCACAACAACTATTCACAAATGTACGAGATTATCACAGCGGTAATCCACAAAGAGCCACTGTTGTGGGGAACCTTTCAAAAGAATAATCAAAATCGGTTTGATGATTTAAAAGACCGTTTTACTAAGAACAATCTGCTTGACAAGAACAATCAAGACGAGGTAACAACGGCGATTGAAGGCTGTTATCCATTACATCCGATTTCAACCTTTATTTTGCCACGCCTTTCTGAAAAAGTGGCGCAGAACGAACGCACGCTATTTACATTCTTGTCTGTAGAGGATAAATATACACTGTCCTCATTCGTGAAGTCAGCAAAGGGTAAATTTGCACTCTTGACTCCTGATTATATATATGATTATTTTGAACCGCTGTTCCGCAAGGAGCCATATACTAGTGAAATCCACAAAATGTATAAGTTAACTGCGAGTGTACTTCGTAAGGTTGAGGATAAATCACTTCACACTAAAATTATTAAGACTATTGCACTTATTTATCTTGTGGAACAGTTTGAGAAATTATCACCTATTGTAGATGTGATTGTGGATGCATTCCGTGATTCAGTGAAGAATACAAAAGAGATTGATGTTGCCTTGAAAGAATTGATTGATAGCGACTGTGTTGTTTATCTCAAAAGAAGTAACAATTATCTTAAAATAAAGGAAACAAGCGGTGTTGATATTCAAGAGGAAATAACTAAATATAAGGAACAACGGCTGACAGATACAAAGGCAACCGAGATACTGAATGCTTCTGCTTTTGACAATTATATGTATCCGACTGCTTATAATGATGAAAATGATATTATACGCTATTTTGATTTCAAATTCCTTGACAGTAAGGATTTTTGGGAAGTGTCTGATTGGAATAAAAAAATTGCTGACAGCAAAGCAGATGGTGTAATTTACACCATTGTTCCCGAAAGCCAAGAGGAAATTAAAAAGATACGAAACGCTATCCTTGCGGACAATAACCCACACAGCCGAATTATCTTTATCTTGCCAAAGAAGTGGATAGATATTTCAGCGGATATACTTGACTATGCGGCAGTTATATATTTAAAAGATGAAGCAGGAAAATCGGAGGATGAAATCCTTAATGATGAATATGCCATCTATCTGGAAGATTTGTCGGAGGTTGTAGCTGATTTTATCAACTGTCATACCCGACCCGAAAACGGCAGTGCTTATTACTACTACAATGCGGAGGAGAAGATTTTAAAGCGCAAGGCGCATCTTTCCGACTTGTTGTCTAAAATTTGCAGACGAATATTCCACAAAACGCCCATTATCAACAACGAATCTGTCAACAAGAATGACTTGCCAACTGTTGCCATTAACAGCCGTACCAAGATATTAGCGGGACTTCTTGCTAATGAGTTAGCTCCGAATATTGGTCTGACAGGTACAGGACAGGATGTTTCCATTATGAGAAGCACCTTAATTCAAACGGGTGTACTGGAAGATGTAGGAAAAAACCCTGTTATTAAACTCCAGCCAATTGACAACCGTATGCGAGATATGCTAACCGAGATCAGCAGCTTTTTCACAGAAAAAGCTGCACGGAAAGGTGGGACAAGCTTCAAGACACTTTATGATACGCTGACCCTTTATGAAAATGGATTTGGATTGAAATATGGAGTCATTCCAATCTATGTTGCCCTTGTACTTCATTTGTATAAGAAGAATCTTGTCATTCTTTATCGTGGTAGTGAAGTGAAAATCACGCCCGAATTACTTAATGACATCAACGAATCGCCACAGGAATATTCCGTCATTCTTGAAGATTGGAATGAGGAAAAAGCACTCTATATGGTACAATTAGAGGAAGTATTTTCTGAGTTTGTTGTCGAACGGGAGAAAGCATATAACAGTTTTACTTATCTGTTATATGCTATGAATCGATGGTATTTGTCTTTGCCGAAGTTCGCCAAAGAAATGACCATGAGTTATGGTATAGATGGTAAACCTGAAAAAATCAATACTGCTCGGCGTAAGTTTATCAATTGCTTAAAGCAGGTGGATATTAACCCACGTGAATTTTTATTTGAAAAAATTTTTGATATTTTTGGCTATAAAAAATTTAATGTAAATGTGGTTGAAAATATCAAGGCGGCTAAGAGTGAATATGAAGATGCGGTAAAAAATCTGATTATATTACTGAATGGATCAATCAAAGAAATGTTTTCAACAAGTATGCCAAAAGGAAGTTTAACTTCTATTATCATGGACTGGCAAGATTCACTTAAAGAGAGGACACGACAATATCTATTCTCTGGAAACGAGAGTAAAATCCTTGAGTTAATGGCGAACATCACGAATGATGAAAGTTCATTTATCCAACGACTTGCCAAAGCGGTTACGTTTTTGCGGATTGACGACTGGAACAACGGCACGGCAGAAGTATTTTTGCATGACTTACAATTATTTAAGAATACGGTAGAAGACTTCAATAATAGCCGTACTGATGAAGCACAGGGTGTAACTCACTATGAAATTATATTCACAGATGCAAGCGGAGAGAAGATTCCAAAACGCTTTGATAGGACAGAGTATAGTGAGCGAGCTAAATTGCTTTTGAATGAAATGACATCCCACATGGAGGAGTACGGACAATCTATTACAGAACAAGAAAAAAGGCAAGTGTTGATCGAACTTCTGGAAACTTTGTGCTAATTGGAGGTGAATACATTGAGTGATATTGCCTATTTTGATAATGCTGCAACGACTTTCCCTAAGCCGGAGGAAGTATATCATTTTATGGATAGTTTCTATCGAGAATGTGGCGTAAATGTGGGAAGAGGGCAGCACAAACTAGCGGCAAAAGCGGCAGCATTGGTCGTCGAAACCAGGAAACTGCTGCTTGATCTAAACCATTGTTCTAACAAAGCGGTGGTGTTCACTCCATCTGCAACTGAAGCTTTGAATGTTATTTTGCGCGGTATAATTAAAAACAATTTTAATATCTATCTTTCTCCATTTGAGCATAATGCGGTTACAAGGGTTATCAATCACATAGCGCAGGTGCTAAAATTAAAAGTGTTTACTCTTGCTTTTGATAAAGAGAGCTTTATGTATGATATAGAAAAAATAAAATATAAATTTGCTGAGGACAAACCGGATGTGGTTGTAATTAGCCACGCAAGCAATGTTTGCGGCGTGATTGCTCCGATTGTCGAAATATGCGGATTATCAAAGGCATATGGTGCAGAAAATGTTATTGATATGTGTCAGACAATGGGATTGATAGACACCGACCTCAGTAACGAAAATATAGATTATGCTGTATTTGCTGCACATAAAACTCTTTATGGTTCATTAGGATTAGGTGGCTTTATATGCAATGCGAGTGCAAGGCCTACTCCACTTCTCTATGGCGGAACGGGAATTGATTCGGTCAATCCACTTTTACCGGAGGGATTACCTGAACGCTATGAGGTGGGAAGTCAAAATATCCAAGCAATTGCAGGATTGAATGCTGCGCTCAAGTGGATGCTGAGTAAAGGTATCAATACAATTTATGAAGCTGAGCAAGTACATCATCAACGGTTGATGGACTTGTTTCGGAAGTATGATAACATCAAGGTTGTTACGCCTAATGTGCAGGAAAATGGTATTGGTGTTGTATCCGTCGTAGTAGATGGATATGGTAGTGACAACATAGGCCAGATACTTAGTGAACAAAATATAGCAGTGCGAACGGGGATACATTGTGCGCCCAATGCGCATCGTTTCTTAGGAACATTCCCTGCCGGGACTATTCGCTTCAGCGTTGGGTATTTCAATAATGATGATGATTTCAATCGACTTGAAGAAGTTTTAGAATATATCTATGAAAATTGTTAAGAAAGGAGCTTTCCATGAGTTTACGTGATTGTACTATTAAGAATGAATATAGAAATCAAATTGATGATGTAGTTCAAGACTTTTATATACCATTACTGAAAGAGGCTGTGTCATATAAACGGGCTGTTGGTTTCTTCAGGTCTTCATCTTTGCTTGAATTGACTAAAGGTATTGCAGGATTAGTTCGGAATGGTGGAAAGATTTATTTAATTGTTTCGCCATATCTTGATGAAGCGGATTTACGTGCAATAAGAGAAGGATATGAGAAGCGAAATGCGATTATTAAAAAAAGCCTTCTAAAGAACCTGTTAGAACCACAAAGCTATTTTGAGGAAAGGCGGCTAAATTTGTTAGCAAATCTTATTGCAATGGGTGTGTTAGAAATGAAAATCGCCTTATTGGAGAATGAAGATGGAATTGGTATGTATCACGAGAAGCTTGGGTTGATTATGGATTCTTCAGATAATACAGTGGCATTCGCAGGTTCTATGAATGAAAGCTCAAATGCATTTTATAATAATTATGAGTCTATAGACGTTTTCTGCTCATGGACACATGATTTAGAGAGAGTGCTATCGAAAGGAGCTGCTTTTAATGCTATATGGAATAATTATGAACCACATATAAAAACAGTATCTTTTCCAGATGTTGAAAAAGAAATTATCAGTAAATACAAGATAAATGACATGTTGGAATTGGACTTAGATGAAAGACAGTATCCATTAAGAGATTCCGTAACAAAGCGACAGAACGAGTTAATTAATATTCCTGAGGATGTAAAATTGAAGGATTATCAGGAGAAAGCTATAGACGAATGGGTAAAGCAAAATTTTGTTGGCATATATGATATGGCAACGGGAACAGGAAAAACATTTACAGCTTTGGGAAGTCTGGAAAGATTAGAAAGGAAACTTAAAAATATAGCAGTATTTATTGTTTGTCCATATATACATTTGGTAAATCAGTGGGAAGAAGATATTCTTGATTGGAGCGCGATGCCCATCATAGCTCATTCGCAATCAGAAAACAATAATTGGCAACAAGCTTTAATGAACGCATACAAACGGTTTAGAAGTACCGGAAAATCTTTTATATGTGTAACAACTAATGATACTTTTAGAGATGAAAAAATACAGAAATTTATAAAGAATATCACGAACGATATGAATTGTGTGTTGGTAGTAGATGAAGTACACAATTTTGGATCAGTCAAGCTATCGCAGATTTTGCCTGCGAATATAAAATATAGATTAGGATTATCAGCTACAGTGGAGCGCTATATGGATAAGATAGGCACTCAAAAATTGATAGATTATTTTGGAGATAAATGTATTGAGTATCCAATTGAGAGAGCAATTCGAGAAGGGGCTTTGGTAAAATATGAGTATCACCCAATAGTTGTTTCGTTAAGAGAAGATGAACTTGAGGAGTATCAGAAATTAACAAAACAGATATCCAGGTGTATTATTAAAAAGCAGGGTAAAATATCAATCTCTGAGACGGGGCGACAGTTGCGTTTTAAACGCTCAAGGCTCATAGCCGGGGCAGAAAACAAGCTCGAGTTGCTAAGAGAAAGACTCGAAAGTTATAGGAATGAAAAATATATATTAGTGTATTGTGGAGCGACAAGAGGTTTTGAAAAATATCCAGGGGAAAAAGAAAGACAGATAGACCGTATTGAAAAAATAATTGGCAAGGACTTAATGATGGCTACTCACCGGTTTACTTCGGAAGAAAATGCAAAAATTAGAAAATTATTAAAGGAAGGTTTTGCGGATGGCGAATATCAAGTACTTACGGCTATTAAGTGTCTTGATGAAGGCGTGAATATACCCAATATACGTACTGCATTCATCTTGGCAAGCAGTCGAAACCCAAAAGAATTTATTCAAAGACGAGGGCGAGTCCTAAGAAAGGCAGAGGGGAAAGATAGAGCAGTAATATACGATTTTGTTACTCTGCCTCGGCAATTAAATGATGTGCGATTTGGTGATTTTGAAAATGACCGTGCGATTATTATTGGTGAAATGGCTAGAATTTATGAGTTTGGCAGACATTCGATCAATTCAAGAGAAGCAGATGATTTGCTTGAATGCATTCAGGAAACCTATTGTATTGATATTGCGAAAGATGAACTCAATAATATGATGGAGGCGGAATATGGAGAAGAATGATATTAATCAAGAGATATTAAACGAAATGTTTTTAGAGATAAGATTAATTGAAGGCGAAAATTTGAAAACTGGAAAATACGACGATAAAACAATGGTTAAGTTAATTTGTAACATAATCCAGAAACATGCAAAGGAGGAGTGAATATGAAATTTGTTAAGCTAAAAATGTTCAATTTTATGCGATATAAGGGAGAGAATGAGATTTCGTTCAGTTGCGATGATGAAAAAAAAGTAACTGTAGTTCTGGGGGATAATACCGTGGGTAAGACAACATTAGCGCAGGCTTTTCGCTGGGCGTTATATGGTGAATTAATCAATACGCAATATGATGACTCCAAGAAGTTGAGCATATTAAATACCGAAGTGTTAGGGGATATGTCCGCAAATGATCACTGCTATGTAGAAGTTGAATTAATTCTTCATAATCCGGTAGTGAAATCAGGCATGTTTGAATACAAGATAGTTAGAAAAGCTTTATTTGCACGCAAATTCCCTCAATTAGTAGCAGTTCAACAATCAGAGAGATTGAAAATGTATGTTACAGATTTGGAAACAGGTGCAATGGAACCATATGACAATGAGGGTATAGGAGGAAAAAATAAGGGAAAAGTTGACGAGTTAATTAGTGAACTTTTACCCAAAAATCTTTCAAGTTATTTTCTTTTTGATGGAGAACGTTGGAGTGATGATAAGAAAACAAAAACGGATATAAAAGATTCTATTTACAATCTTGTGGGAATCAGTCCAATTCGCGAGATGAAACATCATTTGGGTGAAATCGGATCACAAGGAAAGTTGAGTGTTATTAAACAACTGAAGTCTAAAATAACGGGATCTGGCGATGACTATTTGCGAATAGATAATGATATAAAAAAATATTATAAGAAAATAGAGGATGAGGAAAATAATATATTTGATGCCAAGGAAAATGAAAAGAATTTTCAAGAAAAAGCAGACAAGATTCGACAATTTTTAGATTCTAATCCTCATGTCGAAGATGATCAGAAAGAATATAATCGTCTTAAAAAGGAAATAGCTTCTAATGAAAACCGAATGAAAACCTATTATGCTGATATTGTTACAAATTTTAGTAATTCACATAGTTTTTTTGCGGCAACACTATTAAGAGACATTATTGACATGTTGAAGGATGTAGAATTAGAAGGTATTGATATACCGGGAGTGACGGACAAAACAATATATTATTTGTTAGAGCAACATAAATGCTTATGTGGCCATGAGGTAAATGAGAATTCTCTGGAAAAAGAAACTCTGATAAAATTATTGAATGTTGTTCCGCCAGCGGTTATTGGAACGGAGGTTGGTAATTTTCAAGAAAAAGTCTCTAAGTGGGAACATGATGGAGCTGACCTATATACCGCTGTGTTGGAAAAAGCTCATTTATATCAAGATGAAAATTATGATATGATAGAAAATGAAGAAAATTTAGAAAAAAAGGAAAAGAAAATAGATAAAAAGATAAATTTTGCCCAAGAAAGAATGAAAATGAATTCTTATTATAATCAAGCCAGAGACGAAAGTGAAAAGGCAAGAAAAAGTCAATTAAATATTGATGACTACAAAGAAAGGATTGATAATCTTGAGGCTAAAAAAGAAACACTTGATGAAAAGAACGAAACAAACAAAAAGTTAAAGAGGTATATTGCTTATGCCGAAGAATTATATCGGTCAGCAGAGAGAATCTATCAAAGCAAAGAAGGAAGTCTACTTTCGGAATTAAATGAAATTATTGAGCGAAACTATAGAGAAATGTTTAATGAACAAGAAAAAGTTACGAGATTAGGAGAGGATTATGTCTTAAGGCTGTTTTATAAAAGAGTTAGCAATTCAAATGGCTATGCTGATTTAGAAGCATCTGGGTTATCGGAAGGTGAGAAAATCGCAAGAAACTTTGCCTTTATTGTAAGTATTCTGGAATTGGCTAATATGAAAAAGCAAGAAGGGGATGAAATTGCACAATCGTTACCACTTGTGCTTGATGGACCCTTTTCTAAGCTTAGTTCGGTAAATACATCCAAGATTGCAAAGGTGTTGCCTTCAGTGTCAGAGCAAGTCATTATATTCATGCTTGATAAAGATTGGGAACCTAGTGGTCTGGCAAAATATACAGATAAAAAATTTGTGTATAGAACATCAAAAGAAGTGGATGGCAATTCGTCTACTATTTGTCCGGAGGTGTAATTATGGTAGAAAAATTTGAATATTTTAAAAAAGGTTTTGTGGTTATTGGAAAGCATAGTCGCCTGGTTGATGACATGTGGGAACAAGGGCAAATACATAATTCGTATTTTAAAAGATTGGTGGATTTATATACAATTGCTCCAATTATTGGTTTAAGAATGAAAAGAACTGCTGATGAAGACCATATAGAAGAAGGCAGAAGAAATATTCAATTAGAGCAGATTATGACTAGACTTGAAGACCTAAATACAATCATGAAAATGGTTTTGCTATTAGATGAAACATCATGCTTGACGGCAGAGCAACGAGTGGATAGGACATTTCGAAATCCAGACACAAAAGAACAATTTGACGCCAACGTGGAGCTTTTTAATTCATATGTTCGTGGTGGGATCGAAGTGTTGCATGAATTATTAGTACAAAGAGCGTTGAGCATTGAGGATGAATACACAGAAGTGAAAGTAGGCAATATTGTAGCATTACTTGATAATCCACTTGTTCCAGATATTTAATATTTGGGTAAGTATTATGGAGAATATTAAAAATGAGTAATTGCATAATCTGGAATATAGCAAAAGTACAAGACGTTATGAAAAGGAATAATATAATGAACTTCCCATGTTTACGAAGTTTCATTCACTTATCGTATTGCAAGTGATTTGGATGATATCAAGGATTTGCTATAGAAGATATATATGTTTTGCCGTCAAAAGTATAATATTTATGATAGTACATTCATAAATATTATGTATTAGTTGTTCTTTTAGAAAAGGAGAAATATATCTGAACAAATAAGTTCAATATAATATTTACATTTGGAGGAAAAGTTAATGTCAGAAATTGTTGATATGTGCATGAGGCATAAAATATTAACATATAACTTTGAATTGAACATAGACAGATGGAATGATTTTAATGAAGATTTACGTAAAATTGTCTCGCAAGAGTGGAAAATGATAAAATATTTGAATGAAGATGGAACACAGCTAAATATGGAAATAGAGAAAGTGCCAGACAACATGGGAGGAGTATATATTTTTTTAGTAAAACCTGAAATAATTCCACAAGTCCATTTGTATATCATGTATATCGGTAGAGCACGTAAAAGGAATGATTATAGCCTAAGAAAACGTTGCAAGGACTATTTTAGAGATAATAGACCTAAAATTGCTACAATGCGGGAGCTCTGGGGACCGTATCTTTATTTCAGATATTTGGAATTGCCAGATGATGAAACGATTGTAGCTGTTGAAAGAGAGTTATTACGTGTAATTATACCACCATGCAATTCTCAGATACCAGATTATCATGAAATGCCGACAAAGGCTGCATTTTAAGGAGGAAATAATGAAATCAATCAGAATACCTGCTATAAGATCAAAGATGGGCATATGGGTATACTATGTGACTGCCTTATCTTTTGCTGATATCAAAACATACGTTAGACCTATAAATGATGAGCTACATAAATCCAGTTTATTAAGTGAGATGATTCAAAGGAGTATCACAGATAATTATAAAAGTATTGCCCGATACCTTGAAACACAGCAGGAAAGGTTTTTCAATGCGCTTATTTTAGCTGTTTATGATGGTCAACCTGTGTGGAATGAGATTCGTATTGATGACTTAAATGGAAAGGAAAACATTGACATGGGACTTTTAACATTAACGGGAGAAGAAAGAATATTTCCTGTTGATGGCCAACATCGTGTAGAAGGTATAAAGCATGCATTAAAAGAGAATCATCAATTAGGAACTGAAAAAGTACCAGTAATATTTGTAGGCCATAGTAAAGATGAAGAGGGGATGAAAAGAACTAGAAGAATGTTCAGTACATTAAATCGTTACGCTAAGCCTGTATCATTAAGAGATATAATTGCTCTAGACGAAGATGATGTTGTTGCGATCGCATCTAGAGAATTAATTGATAATTCTGATATGTTTTTAGGTAAAAAAATTTTTGATGCTAAAACAAAAGCACTACCAGAAAATAATAATAAAGCGTTTACTTCGATAATAACTTACTACGAATGTAATAAAGAATTATTGTGGTTGATGATAAAGGATATTGAAGTAAGAGGATTAGATGAAAAAATAATTAAAGGAAAGAATAAAGTTAATGAGTTTATTCGGCATAGGCCAAGTGATGAAATGATTAGTGAATTTGTGGAATTGTGTAGATATTATTGGAGCGCTATCTTTACGCAGTGCCAAGATTTTATGAATAACATTGATTGTGAGGTTGGTAAGTATAGAGATAAAGATGGCGGACATATATTCTTTAGACCAATATCATTATATCCTTTTACCAAGGTAGTAGTTAGGATTAAAGATGTATGCGGCTTAGATTTTAAAAGTATTATTGAGGGATTTCCTAAAGAAATTTTATGGGTGCAGCATCGTATATGGAAAAGAATAATATGGGATAGCGAGCAAAAAAAGATGATAATGGGAAATAAAAAGCTAATTGAATTATTACTTTTATTTTCATATGATAAGGAGATGTTAACAGAAGCCGAAAAACGAAAACTTTTTGCTGATTGGGGTAGTATATATAGCATAAATGAAAAAGATATTGTAGAAGATACGATTGCATCAATAATTATAGGAGATGAATATTATTAATGACAGATGAGTTTTCTTGATACTGATTATGATTATACATAATTCCGGACAATGAGAGCCACAAAAAAACTTGAATTTGCTTGGTTAGGTTACATGATGAATCACCTCTTGTAAAGGCGGCTAGAGCCTTGCTGACGCGGCAAGTCCTTGACAAGAGCTACTTCATCAGGTGCATTGTAGTCAAGCAAAGTCAAGATGGCTCAGTGTCACTGGAACACTGGATCTGACTTGAATCATACTCTGTGGAGCAAGAATATTCATATTTTGCTTCGGATAGGTTTATTTTTTTAATCCACAAATTAGCGAAGTGGTATGCCATAAAAAGGTAGACGTTAATTCATATCATAAAAAATTGATCGTATTCAACGCAAAATAGTTCTTTCATGGCTCTTAAATCGCTTGCTTTAATATTACGACGACCAGTCTCAATATTAGCAAGAGTGCTTCTTGACATATTACTTCCCAACAACTGTAATTTTCCAACAACATCCATCTGAGTCATGTCTTTTGACATTCTAATATTTTGAATATTTCTTCCAATTGAGATATCTTGTAGTATCCACTGCATAATGTGTCCTCTCATTATGTGACTAATTAGTAACTGGCAAAATAAGTATATCTTAGTATATAACCCAAAATGTCACCGATCAGAAACAATCGTATGATATGCAAGAGACCACGTTATTATTATGAAAAGGCTTAATCCCTAAAGAAATAATCAAAAGGCACATCTAAAATAATTTTCAATGCTTTCAGGTCACTAGCTTTTATATTTCGGCGACCTGTTTCAATATTTGCCAGAGTACTTCTGGACATATTGCTTCCTACTAATTGCAATTCTCTTATTAATTCTGATTGTGTCATATTCTTAGATATTCTTAAATCTTGAATATTCCGGCCCAAAGGAATATCTTGCAAAATCCACTGCATACGATACCTCCACATAAACGTGACTAAATAGAAACATTTATATTGATTATATCTTCAAAGCATGTTATTATTGTCACTAGATAGAAACAATCGTGAATAAGGAGGTTATTATGGGAGACAACAAAATATCAACATTATATTATGACTTTATTAATTGTAAAGAGAATCAACACGAACTTGTTGATGTAACCTTTGACATTTCTTGGTTAGATGGCAAGGTTAATTATGATGAAATGATAAAGTTGGAAGAAATCATATCGGCTTATGGTTCTCAAAATGGCAAGGTATTATTTGAAAGCGGTTTTCGGTGTGCATGGAAATTATTCCTTGAAATCTCTGGTTGACAGTGAATTTATCAATGATTAAATCATTCACTTCTTTACTGAATTATACGAAACTGATTGGAGATAATGCCTTAAGCTAAAGAGAAATAAGTTATATAGTAAAGTAAAGATTATAAAATACTAAATGATAGGAGCGTATATATATGAAGATGGAATATGAATTTTATAAGCGTTTAAATTTACAGCATATACGGGATTTTATTATATATGGTACAGAAGCAGTGGAAGTAAAATCGGATAGTTATGAAGAGCGGATTGAAAAAGCTAACGCAGTAATTTCAGATCTATTACATGAGTATTTTCCGGATGAGGCGGAATATGAGAAAATTATGGGTCCTGTGTATGGTTATGTAACAGCAGTACAAGACGTATTTATGGAAATTGGAATGCAATGTGGAGCAAGTCTTTTAATTCAACTTTTATCATGTAATGATTTACATAAATGGAAAGGAATTACGGATGAATAAGGCTACAGCTTCATTCTTTACTATAGATACGCCTAAAGACAAAACATTTGAAAATGAATAATAGGTTGTATTTATCCTATAATTAGCATATACTATTCTTGAGGTGATGAATATGACAATAGATACAAATACAATGGTTTCTATCACAGAAGCTAATCAGAATTTCTCAAAGGTCGCACGTTTAGTAGATGAGCATGGAACTGCAGTTATTCTAAAAAACAATGTCCCAAGATATCTGGTGATTGATTTTAGTAAAGCAGAACAGGACAAGATTGCATCAGATGAAGATGTAATGTCTTTGTCCAGACGTATACTTGAGCAAAACAGAGAAGCATATGAGGTTTTAGCTAAATGATAAAATTAGCAAAGCACCAGATCATTATCATACATGAAGAATTAATCAGAGAAAGTGGTGGCTGCACTGGAGTTAGAGATGATGCACTACTGGAATCAGCTCTGGCAGCACCATTTCAAGAATATGCCGGTGTAGAGTTATTTCCATCAATACAAGCAAAGGCTGCCAGGCTATGTTATGGTCTGGTGAAGAACCACCCTATGATTGACGGCAATAAAAGAATTGGTGCACATGTGATGCTTATATTCTTAGCATTAAATGGATATGAGCTTCGTTATACACAGCAGGAGTTGATAGATATGATCTTAGAAATAGCTTCTGGTAATAAGGATAATGAGGAATTATCTCAATGGATATTAGCTCATCAAGTGTAATTAACAATTTAGGGATAGGATGATTTATTATTTGACCTATCCCTACCCATGCATTACAATATCCCTAACACAACAAGCTCCACAAAAAAGACAACCAAACAAGGAGAAAAACCAGATTTTATCAGTGTTCCACCATCTTCAAGAGTGGCATTATTTTGGCATTAAATATCATGCCGGACAATGAGAATGTGAATATAATAATATAAAAGTATAACAAATATGCTATAGTTAAAACCCTATAACACCATATCTTAGTATACACTTTGCGAGTTCGAGTAGTAAATAGGGAGCCGGAAAACCGTATGGATGCTGGGTTTTCCGGCTTTTGAATTGGGGTGTGATACCTTTTTGATACCTGAATTAGAGTCAGACAAAGTTATTGTGTTATAATTTTCTTAGTATATTCAAATAGCTTTTTACTCAATAAATTAAAATAATGTTTTTCTTTATACTCTGCGCTACTAAAATCTATATCATCAGAATCCATACTTAGATCAATTTCTCCCTCATTTTCAATAAGTCCATACTTTTCTAATAATTGAATTGTTAGATTGATATCACTTACATCGTTATTATATTTTTTTGCACATTTATTAATATCCTGTGAACTGACTTGGTTATATTTTACTGATTTGCCCCAAGAGCGAATAATCATTAGATGTGTAAAGTTTATAATATCAAAGTCATTCATCATTGATAGAGCTTGTAAGATGACGAGGTTGCCTTGAGTAATGTTTTTTTCATTGGTGCATAAATCATTAAGCATTATACCAAGAGTACAACAAGCAAGTTTTGAATTAGACGATAATATTTTTTCAAAAGAATTTGTTATGAATTCTGCCTTTTCTTTATTGTCTACATAATTAATAAGTTTATTGATATTTTCTTCGTTTGAATCAATATTAAGACCCTTAATAAAGTTTTTAAATTTTGTCATACTCCATACTTTGCGTCCATTATTTAGTAATTTAAGCACTTTAATAGAGTCTTCAGCTAATTCCAAATTATAATCATTAAATACAAGCTCTTTATAATCGGAATATTCATCAGATATAGTCTGAAATTTTTCAAATAGATTAGTTAATTGAGTGGATAATAATTCCATTATTGTGACCTCCATTTTTTCTTTGGTTTAAACTTTCCACAATCATCACAGGTATCTGGCCAGTTCAATTTCCATTCAAAATACTCATCTATGCTGATTTTACCGGCATTCAATTCATTTTTCCTAAAAAGCCACTCATGCAAAAAATCATCAACAACGCCATAATTAAACCACAATCCAACAGGTGACTGAGTAGGCCAATCATCAGAATCATTATACAGCACGCTTTTTTTATCCACAACCTTCACTTTACTCGGATTTTTAATAAGTTGAAAAAGATTAACAGCCCCAACATTAGATTCATCCAACCAAAAAAGTGTCTGCATAATATCTTCAGCAGAACCAAGGTTATAATCCTGTAATGTCCTGTAGTTCACATCCAATATTTCAGCCAATGCCATAATAGTATCTTTCTTTGGAACCCTGTAGCCGGATTCATACTGAGCAACACGCACATCTGCGTTCCGTTCTTCATATCCCAACTTCAATCCTAATTCACGCTGGGTAATTCCTCTGAATGTGCGAATCAGTTTTATTCTATCTCCAATTGTCATGAGAACCTCCTTATCAAGTGGACTTATATATAATCTAGCACAAAGCAGATAATATGGCAACAAAAACTTAATGAAAATGCTAAGTTTAATAAAAAAGATAAATTTAACAAATAAGTTATTGATAATAACAAAAAAGCTAAGTATAATACAAATAATCCACTTAACAAAAAAGTTAAAACTAAATGAGCTGCATTATATACCAACAGACTTATCCGATGACCCGATGTAGGCGAGCGAAGAACGACACTCCCGTAAGGGTGGGAAATCTCGAAAAGGAGCAACCCCATATCCAGAAATGGTTGAGGCAGGCTGAAACGTCAGCAGTATATATTGCGAATGGAAGCCGCAATTTTAAGAAAGGAGAGTACTTATTGAAGAATAATTTATTTGTAACAGCAAATGAAGTATCAGAAGAGTTAGGGATTTCAAAACCATTTGCCTACAAGTTAGTAAGGCAGATGAATGAAGAACTGGCTGCAAAAGGTTTTATAACCATAGCTGGTAGAGTAAGCCGGAAATATTATGAAGAAAAGCTTTATGGTATGGCAAAAGCAAACTAAAGGAGGAAGATATGGCAGCATATAAGGATGAAAGCCGAGGAACATGGTACGTTTCCTTTCATTATTATGACTGACTGGAAAGAATTGCAGAAAGGTCAAACGTGGATTTAATACCAGGCGGGAAGCATTAGAGTGGGAGCAGCATTTTAAGTTGAAAGAGAGTGCTGATCTGGATATGACATTTGAGGACTTTGTTAAAGCTTATACACGAGACATGAAGCCTAAGTTAAAGCTTAATACATGGCTCACGAAAGAACACATTATCCGTACCAAATTAATGCCTTACTTCCAAAACAAAAAGATGCGGGATATCCGTTCGATGGATATTATTCAATGGCAGAATATGTTAATTGCATATCGGGATGAGAGGGGGAAACCGTATGCGCCCACTTATTTAAAGACACTGCAATCTGAGTTAAGTGCTTTATTCAATCATGCAATCCGATTCTATGAATTGAAAAGTAATCCTGTGGTGAAAGCCGGACCGTTAGGAAAAGGAAAGGCTGAAGAAATGCTGTTCTGGACGAAAGAGGAATATTTGAAGTTTTCAGAAGTAATCAAGGATAAGTCATATTCCTATCATGCATTCCAGATTTTGTATTGGTGTGGTTTACGAGTGGGAGAATTGTTGGCACTTACTCCACAGGATTTGGATTTTAAGAATAAAGTAATCAGAATAAGCAAGTCCTATCAACGGATAAGAGGAGAAGATGTTGTAACAGACCCCAAAACACCGAAGAGTAAGCGGATTGTCAGTATGCCGGATTTCCTTTGTGAGGAATTGCAGGACTATATCAGCAGATTATACGGAATTTTATTGACAGACCGGATATTCCATATAACAAAAAGTTTTTTACATCATGAAATGAACAGAGGAGCAGCATTAGCCGGAATAAAGAGAATAAGGATTCATGATATCAGGCATTCACATGTCTCATTGTTGATTAGTATGGGATTTTCAGCAGTGTCCATAGGAAACAGAGTAGGGCATGAAAGTATTGATATCACATTCCGGTATGCTCATATGTTTCCTACGGAGCAGAGCCAGATGGCAATTAAGTTGGATGACGAATTTAAGGAGGGAAAAGGAATATGAGTGGAACACATAAATATCCTACTATAAGCTTTCGTATATCGCCCAGAGAGCGACAGGAGATTGAAGCAAAGATATTTGTCAGCGGAATGTCGAAAAAGAACTATTTCGTTCGTTCCTGCATTTATAACAGAGTTTGTGTAGTAGGGAAAGAAGAAACTGTGTATAAGATAGTGGAGAAGTTGCAGGAAATGGAGAAGAATCTGATTGAAATTGGTGAGGAGATAAAATGCAGGCAGTCAGAAGCGTTGTATGTCGATTTAGAAGCGATGAAGGAATCGTATATGGATATGTTGAAAGCCATTTTATGGATGTTAGAGGGAGCAAAATATTTATGGGAAGGGGAGAAAAGTGATGGATGATTATGAAATTGGATTATATATAACAATCGAATTATGTGATTTGGTTATTTCCAATAAATAGGCTGAAAGCAGATTATGATAAGTATCTGGCAAGTTATAAAAGTATAAAAAAAGAAAATACCTAAACCGAGCGGGCAAAGGCATTTTCAAGGTAGTCAATAGCAGAGCCATTGAGTGTTATACATAACTTCATATCCTGAAAATATTACACGGCAATGTAATGAATAAGAAGCTAATGTATACAGTATATCAAAGGCTCTGCAATCAAACAACAAGAAAAATGCGAAGGAGATTAAATTGGAAGAAGTTATTAAAGCAGATGATAAGCCATATAGGCTTATTAATATGGCAGATGTAGAAGCAAAGGAAGTGAGCTGGCTATGGCATCCATATATACCTTATGGAAAAATAACCATTATTCAGGGTGACCCTGGTGAGGGGAAAACTACCTTTATACTTCATTTGGCAGCATTATTGTCCAAAGGGGATAAATTACCTTGTGATGATGAAGCCAGAATGCCGGTAAATGTTATATACCAGACTGCGGAAGACGGTCTTGAAGATACAATTAAACCCAGGCTTGTAGAAGCCGGAGCTGACTGCAGCCGGATACTGGTTATAGATGAAAGTAAAGAAGGTTTGTCTATGACAGATGAAAGATTAGTCCGGGCAATTAAGGAGACTGGTGCCAGAATGGTGATTTTAGACCCTATACAGGCTTATCTTGGTTCAAACGTGGATATGCATAGGGCAAATGAAATACGTCCTGTACTAAAGCAATTAGTGAATATAGCAGAACAATATCAATGCGCCATTATCCTTATTGGTCATATGAATAAAGCCAGCGGAAGTAAATCCACATATCGGGGATTAGGCTCCATTGATTTCCAGGCAACAGCGAGAAGTGTATTGGTGGTTGGCAGGATCAAAGAAGATCCTACACTTCGTATTATTGCCCATGACAAAAGTAGTCTGGCAGAAGAAGGAAAATCCATCGCTTTTCGGCTTGATAGGAACTACGGTTTTACGTGGGAAGGTAATTATGATATTTCAGTGGAGGAGCTTTTGTCCGGTGAAAGCCGGGGGCAGAAATCAAAAGATGCCAGAGCATTTCTTGCAGAAATATTAGCAGAGGGACAAATAGCCTATACGGATATTGAGGAAGCAGCAAAAGACAGAGGGATAAAGAAGAAAACCCTTTGGAATGCCAAAAAGGAAATGAATATTGATTCGGTTAAGGTAGGGAAGCAGTGGTACTGGATGCTATGAAAACCAAGATGGCAAGATTCCCTGTTCTTATAGAAAGGGGAATCTTGCCATCTTGAATTTATCAAGAGGAGAAAGAATGTCAGAGCAGATTAAGATAAATGAAATGGATAACATATGTCCGGGCAAAGTGAGAAAGCTCAAATTGCTAAACAAGTATTTCTGTGGTGTTGGATTAACAGAGAATGAGAAGAAATCATGGCATGGCTTGCAGAATGGGAAGAGAGTACGGTAGTAAATATTATTTCAGCTTTCCATAAAGTGTGCGTGGTGGTGTAAGTGTAGTGACGAATAAGGCTGCCATAGGCAGCCAGCCCCCGGCAGGGCGCAAAACCGAACTGAAGGGAGGTTGCACTTTTGATGGCGAAGCTGTCAAAAGTGCTTTTGCGTTACTTTTGGAAAAAGTAACAAAACTTTGTGTGAAGGGCGGCACAAAAACGGATAAAAAGGAGGAGAGGATTGGAGAGAACTATAAGCGGTATGATAGGAAAAGGTTCGGTTAGTCATAATACCAGAGCCTTTTCAGCTAAGAATGTAGATAGGGAGAGAAGTAAGGATAATGTCTGCTTTCACAATGAGGATATCAAGGAAGTATACCACCAGCTTTTTAATGGAGCTTTGGAGCGATACAATACAAAGCAGAAACGGAGTGACCGGAAGATTGAAAATTACTATGAGAAAATCCGTACTGGGAAACAGGAAAGGTTATTCCATGAGGTTATCTTCCAAATTGGAAACAGGGAGGATATGAATGCAAGGAATTGGGAAGGGGATCTTGCAAAAGAGATATTAACAGAGTTCATGAAAGATTTTCAGACAAGAAATCCCAACCTGTATGTTTTTTCTGTACATCTACATATGGATGAAGAGACACCGCACCTGCACATTGATTTTATTCCTTTTATCCGTAACAGTAAACGTGGGCTCGATACAAGAGTTTCTTTGAAAGGTGCACTGGCAGAGTTGGGATTCAAAGGAGGAACCAGAGGGGCAACGGAATGGAACCAGTGGATAGATGTAGAGAAACAGGAGCTTGCAAAGGTCATGGGACGTTGTGGTGTAGAATGGAAGCGGTTAGGAACTCATAATAAACATTTAAGTGTTCTGGATTATGAAAAGCAGGAACGGACAAGGGAAGTTAGGGAATTAATGGAAAAGATTCAAGAGGAAAAAGTGGAGCTCCAGAATACTTTTTTCCAGCAGATTGCAGTAAAAGAGGAGATTGCAGCAATTAATGAAGAGGCAGATAAATATAAGCAGGACAAAGAGTATCTTGAGGTTGATAAATATTTGCTGAAGATAGACTGTGAGGAACTGGCAGAGAAAAATGAAAAACTATCACATGGTAATAAGGAACTAAGAGAAGAAAGGTAGAATCTTGTAGAAGATATTGAAAAGCTGGCAGGCACAAAAAATGTTATTCATAGAAATGTACGGGAATATGAAGTAAAGGAAGAGTGGAAGCTGCCGGAACCAGAGAGATTTATGAGTGCATCAACATTTCGGGAGCAGAAAGCACTTCCATTGGTGGAACGTTTAAAGAAGTTGGTTAAAAGTCTGACTACTCAATGTCTGGAACTGTTGGAGAAGGTGAAAAGCCTGAGTGCCAGAGTAAGGAATCAGCAGGAAGAGATTAGTAATCTTACGGATAAGTTAATGGAGCAGCAAATTATATTGGAAGATTTGAGGGAGGAGGTAAGGGATTTCAAGCGGATTAGGAAATATGTGGGGGATGACAAGATAAATCTGATACTTAAAAACGCAAAAGAATTGGAGCGCATAGAGCGGGATGGTAATTTCCAGCCGCAATTTAGTGCGAAGTATGATTATAAAAACAGATAAAGGAAGGGATGAAAATTTATGTACGATAAAGAAAATATCATAGGCTGTGAGTACAACATGGATAACGGATATATAGAGGTAGTTTATAAAAATGGTAATCTATTATGTTTAAAATGTGAGGATATTGAAGCAGGTATTCGGACGACAGAGCAATCACTTGCTAAGCTTCATAAGCTGTTAGAAAATAATCCAATAGAGTATGTTGCAATGTCACTTTCAGGAGAAATGCAAGCATATTGCGATATAGAAGCAGAGATGGTCAAGGGTATGTTTGGGACCATCGTTCAGGGATATCTGAAAAAGGGATATAGTAGAGTAATGGCAGAAGCGATGGCAAGGGAATTTTTCAAGTATGACAATTGAGGGGTATTAATTTACCCCTTGCATACAGTATTATAAAAGTTATATAGATGCATCGTAATTGGTTAGAAGGTTATTTATGGTTAAATCTTTAAAAAAATCATCATAGGACACGTTAAATAGGAGTTGAAGTGCAATTAATTCACTAATACGTATATTGTATCTATTCTGCTCCATTTTCTTATATATATCGCATGTGATGTAAGTAAAACCAAGTAAGTGAAGTTCTGTGACCAGTTTTGATTGACTATACCCCTTAGATAACCTCAAGCGTTTTAGATTTGCACCAATACCAACACCGTCTTGCTTTAATTTCATGAATAGCTCCTCCTATTGGGGATAAATATATCCCATTTACGTATTGATTATATATTGTAATTGATGTATAATTGGGGATAAATAAATCCCCAAAGGAGGAAAAAGATATGGAATACAATGATTTACGTGAAAAACTGGGAAAGGACAATATCTCTAATTTAATCAGTAGTATAAGCAGTATTTATGAGAAATTCAGATATGATAATTACGTGAAATGGGTTAAAAGTTATCCGGATTATTGGGGAGCTATATGTGAGATGGAGCGTTCTGATATCACACCTGAATATGCTGAAAAGGTTATGAATACTTTGATAGAAAGCAATATTTTAGAATTACAATTAGTGTGGTTATTTAAATGTGGTAATAACCTGGACATACTTGGAAATGCTGCTGAACCCGATGATAAATTTGGGATTTAGAACTTTCTATATGTCCTTTATGTTTAAATCCTGAAAAAATTCGTCATATGAAGTATTTAAGATATGCTGCATTGCAATAAGCTCGGATACCCGTATATTATACCTGTTTTGTTCCATTTTCTTATATATATCACAGGAAATGGATATACCGAGTAATTGAAGCTCACGAGTAAATTGTGATTGACTAAATCCAGCTTTTTTTCGCAGACGCTTTAAGTTGTGTCCGATACCAATTATATCTTGTTTTAGTTTCATAGGATGGCACCCCCTAGGGATTGATATATCCCATATTATAAAGGACTTAATGGAATTTTGTGGGGATTAATATATCCCTATTATTAAAATTAATTTATCGTCCATTAAAAAGAGGAATTTCGTTAATATGATATAGAGAGACTGTAGTGAAATATTCATGTTCTTTACAGTCTTTTTATGTAAAAAATGAAAGTTCAAACAACAAACAAAGCTTAAATATTGATAAGGTGAGAATTACAGAGTAATTAATAATCTTGTGCTTTTCTATTAACAACAGATTTGCTATAATTGAGTATACAATAAATTTTTTACATAGGAGCAAAAGTAACTACTATATCTACGCCGCAGGAACCTTGAAGATAATATTTTATGAAAGGGAAATAGATGAAAAATCAAAATGAACAAATAAGAAAAGCAATGAAGGTTATTGGAAAAGTTACACTTGATACATTACCTGATATCTTGAATTTGATACCAGTAATTGGAATACCCCTAGGAACTGGAGCAAAAATATTGATTGGAGGTGTAGGTGAAAATCAAGAAATTAACCAAGTTAACAGAATAGATCAACAAATCAGAGAACTTAATGAGGCAATTAATAAAAATTTGATTAGTGAAAATCAAATAATAACGACTATTAAGTCACAAGTTTTGAATTTAATTAGAGATGAAAATGAAAAAAAGCAAGTGTATATGTTTGGCATATCGTTATATAGTTTTAACAATGAGGAGATTAGTGAGGGAATTAAGGTAGAGTTACGTGAAGTTTTTTCTGGAGAATATGAGTATAAAGGAAAATATAAAGATTTAGCAGAAAGAATATCTGATTTCATTAGTGCATATTTGGTGGGAAATGGGTCTATGAATGAGGGAGATGAATATTACTTTTTGGATGATGCACTAATCATTAACTTTTGGACAGACTATGATTATTATATCAGAAATGATCAAGATATTTTAGATTTCATTTATGCTCTTAATGAAATTATTAGTGAAGTTACGTTTTTTGAGTATGTTGTTTTTTAACATGTATGTTTAGAATATGAATAGCACTTTAAGTCGGTTTAGCAGTTGATAAAGGTAAAAACTCATTTATGGCCTCATCTATATACTACATACTGTGATGGATATAGTATGATAATCTAACATAGTCGGTAAATATATTATCAACTATTAAGCTGATTAGCATCAATTAAATTTATTATTAGGAGTATTAAGGATATTATGTAAGTTTATTTCGTGATACCTATATGATACCTGTTTGTTTCAGAACGATAAATATTCTATATAATCTGAATAATTTCTGGATAGGACTGCTTTAAAATCAACCAGAGATTTAACAAATATGCTAATTACCTAGGGAGTTCGAGTAACGGATAAAAAACCTCGGATGCCCATTTTATGCGGGTTTCCGAGGTTTCTTTATACCTTATGGCTCTACTTTGACTCAAAATATAGAATCATTGAAGAGTAGAAGGGAAATTTTATATAAATGATTTTAATAACCAAACGAATAGCATACAAACTAAAAAAGCAATGATGGCACATGCAAAAGCGGATAATATTTTTTGATAAGGGCGTTTCCCATATTCTTGATTTCTTTCAATTTCATCCAATCGTTTTCCTTCTGTAAAGGATACGATTTCTTTATAGGTTTGAATATCATTGTCTTTTTTATATTTCTCAATCTTAATAGCGAAGTACATTGTTATTACAAATAAGATGCCTGTTATCATCAAGCCATAGTAACCTAAAAATACCGCAAGCGGAACAGCAGATACTATGCTTAACACCATTAGCAGGGTAAATATGGAACCGTAGCGATTGAATTTTTGAAGTTCAGCTTTATTAATTTCTTCTCTCATAATGTTTATATCTCCTTTGATTAATTGATCAAGAGATATGTTAAATAATGAACTTAGTAAAAGAAGGCTATGAATATCC
>Ga0153944_1000219_pt1 | contig 24555 bp, 24 predicted proteins | sample TSNJ028MetaG_FD_104703 | JGI IMG/M metagenome (GOLD analysis project Ga0153944, IMG submission 104703) | Attine ant fungus gardens microbial communities from New Jersey, USA - TSNJ028 MetaG | ecosystem: Host-associated > Fungi > Mycelium > Unclassified | place: USA: New Jersey, Wharton State... | reverse complement strand
TTCAAGCCACTATATAACGAAAGGAAAGGTGATTTTAATGGCCAATAAGGCAAACAGTTTATCACATACGAAATGGATGTGTAAATACCACATCGTATTCACCCCTAAGTATAGACGAAAAATCATTTAGTTAACCTTAAAACAAGTAAATTTCCTTGGAACAAAGTACCAGCCGAGCTTCAGGCAACCATGATACAGATGAAATTGGGCGTCTCTCATTATAAAAGACACGTCAAAAAGACAGATTGCATATCTGCCTCAAAAAGACTTATAATGTTAAAGATGTTTATGCAGCTCGATATATAAAATATCGTGGCTTCCGAAAATGAGCTGTTTGAAGCCTTGGGTATTGGCGTTCATTTCGGATGGGGATCAATTCCTTTTGAAGCAAAGACATCACATCATATTGGTCTTTCTCCGTGGTCAGACGGAGAAAGACTCTGCAAATATGTGCTGCCATGGTGAAATTGATTTTATATTCGTGCTTTGTATCATGTTTTTCTAAAACAGTGTGATTGATCATCATCTCAGTTATATTATAAGCAATGAGTTTTGCCCATATTTCCTGTTCAATATATTCAGGCTTATATGCGTGGAAATTGCTCAGCCCAATGGTATATTTTAGTTTCCTGAATGAGGATTCGATTCCCCATCTGGAATGATAAAGTATTTTGATACGTTCTGCCGGAAATTCATCACGGGGTAGATTGGTCACAATACACTCATATGTAGATTCACTGATTGGAAATCTTACAACACGAAAGAAAAGTTCATAAGTATCAAGGCTGCCATATTCAATGTAATCAAAGGCAGCAGCTTGATCAACAAAGCGTAAGTAGCTTTCGGGATCCGCCTGTATTTTTCTTGAATGGCTCCGAGTCAGAGTGACCTTAACGTCAATATCAAAAGATTCTTCATCAGGGAAGTTAAACTTGCCAACCAGTCCTTTGGAATGAATATCTTTGGTACGAAACAGAAAAAACTGATTCTGATTGACAACATGTGCCATGTTATTATAGGAACAGTATCCACGATCACCGATATAGACATTTTTTCTTCCTTCAAGAATATCGTGACGATCAACAATTTCACAAAAAGCACCAAACTCATTCTTGCAGTGAACCGCCTGAATCAAGGCATCCGTGTAAATATGAGTTTCCAGATCAAAGAAAGCATTCAAATGCATGCTATAGACACCACGGATGGATTTTCCGGGTGAACAGTAGTAATCGTCTGATGAAAACGATGGGGTGCTGAAATAAGTGCATGTGGAACCATCGGCAGCTAAGAAACGGTATTTATCGTCTGAAAAAGCGGAAGATGATAATTCCATGGCAGATGAATTAAACTGGTTAAAGACTGCTGCCAGGGCATCTGGTTTTAGCTTTGCACGCTGCTGATTAAGAGCCGAAGAAGTTGGCATGGAAGAATCAAATTCCCAGAAATCAAGCATTTCGACCCTTGAAGATGAGGAACCTTGTGAAACAAGAAATGAAATAAGTTTTTGCGGAGAGATTTTTCTGTTCCTTAGAAAGTCTGTATCCGGATGAACAGAATACTGTGAAATGTTAGAACCGACCTGTTCCACTGCTGTGGAAAATAAATCTTTGATTTTTTGATGAATCATAATCGTGTGCCTCCTTGAAAAAGTGATATATCGCTAATTCAAGGGCCGCTCTCGTTACCTCTAAAAATTCATCAGTAACGAGAGCGGCCACACATTTTAGGACGTTTGTCAACTACATTTTCAAAAAAAATGGTTAGACCCCCTTGGTGGAAATATAACCATTTGAATATATATACGTTAACTAAATGACATTGCTTCAGACCCCAGCCAGCGATAAGGTCAAATAGTTTTTATGAAAAGTGCTGAAAATAAAAAAAGTTTTATCCACAACAAATGTCGTCAAAGAGGGCTTGGAGTTGATAACTTCCAGTCCCTCTTTCTTTTTGTGAATACCTTTTCGAATATCTGTGGTTATAGCCTACATGGCTGGATATGTGCGTGGATTAGCCCTTGAAAAAGATCCGTTTTCCAGAGTTATCCACAGTCAAAATGACGGTCTTGCATGGTCACAAAATTCGCTTTTTTGCGAGGTTTCTGTTAAAATATAATTATCAAACAAAGGTGGTTATCTCATGATTAAAAAAACAGAAATTATCATCAAAGATTTGTTGGAATGCCAAATGATGCTTCAAAAGCAGCTTGATGCCAAGGAAGTTATGATTGATTCCAGGAATCAGCAAATCGAGTTACTGAAAGAAGAAACGGCTTTCCTGGAAAATCATAATAAAAAACTGTCAGAAGGTATGAAGCAGCTTGCAAAAGAAAACGAGCATCTGGAAGAAATCTGTATGAAACAGCAGGTTTTGCTTGACGAATTCGCTAAGATGATGGAATAGCTGACAACTATAAATAAAAAGCGTGGAATGTGTAGGTAACGAAAGGCAGGTGATTTCATGAAAATTGATTTTTTGTATATGACTAATCTTCAATATGAAGTGAAAAGCCTGAGGGCGCAAGTGGCGGCTTTTCAGTCAGGCGAAGCAAATCGCTCCATGAAAACTGAGCTTATGCAGCAGTTGCGTGCAAAAGAACGGGAGCTTCAAGCGGCAAAGCAGGAACTGTCAGACTCTCTTCGTGCAGCCATCAAGATGCGTAATAACTGGATGCAGGCAAATGAGGATTTGGAAAAAGAATGCGAAAAGCGAATCCAAGTATGGGTGCGGCGTTTTGCCGATATGGAAAAACGTGTTTTGAAAGCGGAAGGCGCATGTGATGACTGGCATGACAAATACAACCAAAAACAGCGAGAACTCTATCAGGTTCAGATTGAGCTTGAGGAAGAACGAGGCAAGAACCAAAAGCTGACTGCACAGATAAACCGCGACTATGAGAATTCCGGCATTCCCTCCACCGGCAAGGAAAGCTTCAAGAAGATTCGCAACAGTCGGGAAAAGACCGGAAGAAAACCGGGTGGTCAGCCGGGTCATAAAGGTCATCATCGTAAAAAGCTGGAGCCAACAGAGGTACCGGTCTTTGTCGCTGCCCCAGAAGCAATTACCTTAAATCCGGATTTTTATCCGACAGGCAAAGAAATCCGCAAGCAGGTTGTGGATGTGAAGATGATTGTAACCGTAACAGAGTATGTTGCAATGGAATATCGAAATCGCAAAACCGGAGCCAGATATCATGCTCCCTTCCCTGCCGGAGTGGAGAATGATGTGAATTATGGTTCAGGTGTTAAAGGGCTGTCCTATTTCCTGAATAACTACTGCAATGTATCCATTGAGAAAACAAGAGAATTCCTGACGGGGCTAACGGATGGAGCAATCAACCCATCTGCCGGTATGATTAACAATCTTGCCGGCAAACTGTCTGCAAAAACCGAAAAAGAAAGAAGACGTATTTTTGCATCCCTTCTTCAGAGTCCGGTTATGTATTCGGATAGCACCGTTGGCCGTGTGAATGGTGAAAGAAAAGCCGTAGTTGTCTGTGCCAGCGAAAACGAGGTATTATACTTTTTCAAAGAACAAAAGGGGCATGCGGGAATAAAAGGCACGCCCGTGGAGGATTACCAGCAAACACTGGTACATGACCATGATAAAACATACTATAATTACGGCGGAAGTCATCAGGAGTGTCTCGCCCATGTGCTTCGCTATTTAAAAGACAGCATTGATAACGAACCAAATCTGACCTGGCACAAAAAGATGCATAGTTTTTTACAGACCCTGATTCATGAGGTGAAAGAAAATCGGGAGATTGGAGAAGAAAAATGTCTGGAATATGAGGCAGAGTATAATCGCATTCTGGAAAAAGCGCGGGAGGAGTATGAGTATGAGCCGCCATCTGATTATTATAGAGACGGTTATAATCTTCAAAAACGTCTCTATGAATATCAGGATAGTTACTTGTTTTTACTCCGCCATCCAGAAGTGGATTACACAAACAATCGCTCTGAACGGCACTGCCGAAAGTATAAACGGAAGCAAAAACAGGCAGTAACCTTTCGCAGTTCAAAAAGCGGCGAGGACTATTGCGATGTTCTGGGGGTTATCGAAACCGGCAAGCTGAAAGGCCAAAGCGTTTACAGGACAATAACGTCAGCCTTTGAATAGAACCCAGCACCAGCAAACCAGAAACTAAAAATCTGGTTTATTGGTGCTGGGCATTTTATATCTAGGCCTGGCTGGGGTCTGAACTGTAACAGCCACACTAGATAAATGTCATATTACTTGTCATAAAGACTTGTATATTGTCTAAAGGTATAGTAAAATATAGGAGGTATTTACAATGGCGAAAAGAAAGGACAACGCGATGCAAAACGAGTATATAGAACGGATGGTAAAAAATTTACCAGTGTTGCGAGCAGCCATTGATATAACACAGATGCAGCTTGGAGAAAAAGTTGGAGTAAGCAGGCAGACCATAGTGGCTATTGAAAATAGGAAAAGTCCACTGAATTGGACTTTGTATTTAGCAATGGTTTGTGTGTTTCAACAATATGAGGAACCCAAGAAGTTCTTAGAGAGTTTTAAGATTTTTGATAAAGGGTTTATTAAACGATTTCAAGGAGGCGAATAATTGCTAAAGAATGGCTTTATAGAACAGATGACCATGATTGCGCTTTATTTTGAAAAACTAAGAATTCCTTTCAAATGAGCTCAATCGCTACTTGTTATCGCTTTATTTTTCTCAATAATATCAATTTAATATAACGATATTTACAGACAAGGAGGGGATTTTGTGAAATTGCATGGAGTGTTTGTTGGGATAAACAATTATTCTGATCAAAAAATATCAAATTTAGCGTATGCGGAGAATGATGCAAGGAGCTTTTATAATTTATTCCAAAATACATTTTCTGAAGATGATGTGGAACTACATTTATTAGTCAATGAACAAGCAACTAAAAAACGAGTTTTAAATTTACTTGCCGAGCGACTGCCAAATCGGGTTAATAGCGATGACATGGTTGTTGTTTACTACTCTGGACACGGAAGTCCGGAATTAAATGACAGTCAATCAACTATAGCTAGATACCTTGTGGCATATGACACAGAATATGATTCACTATTTACTACGGGAATTAATATAGAACACGATATTAATCTAGTTACTGAACGCTTAAAATGCAATAAAGTTGTTTTTCTGCTTGATACATGTTTTAGCGGAAGAGCAGGTGGGAAAACATTCGAGGGTGTTTTCTTAAAAGAATACAGAAGAAATTTTAGATCATATAATAAAGCTTTTTCAGATTTAAAGCTCGGTGAGGGAAGAGTAATACTTTCTGCATGCAGAGATGATGAAGTTGCTTTTGAGTATCCTACATTAAAGCATGGCATTTTTACTTACAGCGTGTTAAATATTCTAACAAATAGCAATAAGGATAATGGCACTATTGGAATTGGTACATTTTACGACTTGGTATTGAATGAAGTTCGACGAAAAAGCAAAAATATGCAAAATCCAGTAATGTATGGAAGCTTATCAAGTGGCGAGTTTCCATTACTAATAAAGAAAGAGGGCGTGTTACTATGAAGAACATCTTACTATTGACAGGTGAACCTAAGATCGGAAAAACAACGGCACTAATGAAAATAATTTCCTTGGTAGGGGAGGAAAACTGCGGTGGATTTTTTACTGAAGAAGTTCGCAATGAATCAGGTCGAATTGGATTTAAAGTTCGAACAATTAATGGCCAAGAAGGTATGATTGCTGATGTGAATTCTACTAGCACCCTGCGAGTAGGGAAATATGGCGTCAATTTAGATGTTTTTGAAAACGTAGGAATCAAAAGCATTTATGATGCGCTCAAAGATAAAAAATATGTGATCATTGATGAGATTGGGCCTATGCAGTTGTTTTCGGAGCCATTCAAATGTGCTTTACTTGAAGCGGTCAAAAGTTCTAAAACAATTATCGGAACAATTGTTTTTAGGCCATATGAATGGGCGGATGATTTTAAATTGCGAGAGAACGTCCAGTTGCTTGAGCTGTCTATGGATAATCGTGATGATGTTCCTTCAAATGTTCAGGAAATGCTTATGAAAGAATAGGGTTCACCTATGTATGTTCTATCTCTTGATTTTGCTGTGATTGGAGTGTTTATATGTTGCCAATAAATAAATTGAATATATGCAGTCCTATTGATGCTTTCGAGCAATCAAGGGATAAGCTGAAAATTTTAATTGTAGCGAGTTCACCAATAGATGAAAGTGCGCATACCAGTTATCAAAAAGAAATAAGCGAAATATTTGCTGCTCTTACTTTTCATTCTGTTTCTGCAGCATTAATACAGCTAAATCCTCCGACACGCGAAAAACTATTTTCTGTTCTTAGCTCATGTTCATTTGATGTTATCCATTTTATTGGTCATTCAAATGAGCATGGGATACAATTGGAAGATAGTATCGGAAGAGCATCATGGTTGTCTATAGAAGAACTGCGTGACTTTATGAGAGACGCAAACGTTAAAACAAGACTAATTATCATGAATACATGCGAGTCATTTAACATTGGTTATCTCCTAGAGAGCGGTAATATACCAAATATTATTGTTACAACATCAGTGCTCTCGAATGATTTGGCAATTAAAGTTAGTACAGAGATATACTCTTATTTAGCTAGCAATAGACCTATTGAAGACATTGTCAACATAGCTAACCGCATTGTGAAAGATGAAAGACTCAATGGTGATGCAAATGCAGTGATTGCTCTTGGAACTGGAAAATCTCAAAATATTTTTTCTACTCGTCCTCAGAGTGGTAGCGCTACCTACTTTAATTGCAAACCACAAAACAATCTTCCGATACCAAGACATATATTATATGACATGGTTAATGAAATAATAGATGTCTATAACGCTATACAAAACGAAGCAAATCCTTTTATTGGAATATTAGCATTGCCCGGTAAGGGGAAAACTGTGCTATCACTTCTAAGTGCTATAAAATACTCATGGAAATTTCAAAAAGGAATTGCTTACACCTCATTCAAGGAGAAGGATTCATTCGATGTAGTAGAATTTTTTTCTCACTTTAATTGGAAATTGGGGGAATATGCGGTTAATGAACGTACTGAAATAGCGTTATACGAATTATCACGAGGAGCTTATCTTCTTATTTTTGACGAGATAGACAATTTGCCAGAGTGTGAACAAATTAAGATTGCAGAGTTTTTAAGAAGATGGGATGTCTCTTTAGGGGGTAGGGCTATTTTTACTGTCAATACGCAAAACGTTATAATCGAAAACCTTATTTGCGGTAATCGGATTAAAATTCACAGATTCCCTTTTGACGCTTCCATTGATTTGTTTATTGATTCATTAGGTGGAAAAGATAAAGCTGATTTGTTGGGTTTATCACCACAAGTTATAGTTAATAAATGTTTGGATAATCCTAAGCTGATAACGCTGACGGCTTCGGCATTAAAGGCAGGCATCAGTTGGAATCAAATAGAGGAGCAGTTAGATCAATTCAGTGGTGTTTATGAGTGTATTGTTAGTGTATTAGATTCAATTATAGCACACATCGAAATTTCAGAACCAACAACAAAATTCTTTCTTGACTCATGTTCTTGTTTTAATAGTATTATTTCAGAAGACTGTTGGCGTTACATAGCTTGTGATGTTCTTGATGAAAAAAGCCAACCAGATGTTCGCCGCCTAAATGATAGAGCTATAAACATGCTGATAAATGCAGACATTGTTCATATTGTTGATAAAGGTGGGATTAGTTATTTGCAGGTTGACCCAACAGCTAGCAAGTATATTAGGGGGAAAAAATGGGACAATTTGCCTAAACAGCAAATTGCGAAGTGTATAAAAAGACATATTACCTATAGCACATTAAAAATTAAAAGCCTTGGGTTTGATTATGTTAATAACGAGTGGGATAACATTATTTTCAGCATTAAAAATGCCGAAAGCGAAGGTTTATTTGATGAGGTATTAGCTATTACAAAGTCGCTGGTAGGCGAAATATCCTCCATTTTGCTAGTTAATAATATGTGGCATTATTCAAATAATGTTTTACCTTTTGCTATTAAATCAGCACGAGAGCTGCATGATGATATTCAGTTGACGAAATTCCTTTATATATTTGGTTTAATTAATTATAGATTAGCCGAATATAATGATGCATATGATTGCTTTTGTGAGAGCAAGGAAATATGCGAAAGTGGAAATATGGGGTTTTTATTATACGAGAATGAGATTGAAATAGGGCGGATATACTATAGATTGGAAAAATACGAAGATTCAAAGAAGATTTTTAACACCCTGTTGTCTTTGGATATCAACTGTTCAATTAGTTCGAAAGCTTGCCACGAGCTTGGTAGACTGGCTTTTCGAGAGGGAGATTCTATAGTTGCTTTGGATTTTTTAGAGCAGGCACTAGGATATAGGAGAGAATTGAAAGATTGCAGAGCAGAAGCACAAACACTACATGAGATTGCTCGTGTATATCATCAATTAAAAAATTATACTAATGCGAAGGCGAATTACGAAGAAAGCTATAATATAAAAATGAAGGAGAAAGATTGGCTGGGATTAGAAGCCACGCTTCACCAAATGGGTTTATTACATTACGAAAATGGTGAATTTCTTGAAGCAAAAGACAAATACGAAGAATGCATTGACATATCAAATGAGCTAAAAGATCGTTTTTGGATTATCCACAACAATTTTAGATACGGATGTTTGCTTTGGAAACTCAATCAAAAAAAGAAGGAAGCTAAAACTATGATAATGGAAGCTTTGGAACTTAGTGAGTTATTAGGTATTAGAATAAAGCGTGAAATCACGGTTTGGATTAACGAAAATGAAACTGAGTTAGATTTATTTTAAGGAATGGAGGTATATTACTTGGAAGATCAAGAGATGCAAGAAAAAATCCAAAAATCGAAAAGGTATGCCAATGAGTCGGATAGATTTAAGTTGTTGTCAATCAAAACTGAGATGACATCGCGACATGGAAGCAGACTCGTAAGCTTTAATGCGGATAATCAGGATTGGGAGTGTACATGCGACTTTTATCAAAGCCGCGGAACATGTAGTCATATCATGGCATTGCAACAAATTATGTACAATCTTTTCCCGAAGTCTAATTTGGGAAATAATCTTAAGGACGAATAGGATTATGTAGATAGAAGGAGAGGTCATAGCAAATGATACTAAGCGACAAAGATATAATGGTTCTAATTGCAGAGCAAAAATTAAACATTTATCCAGAAGTGCAACGGCATCAAATCAGCGCAACCAGTATAGATTTACATTTAGGCGATTGCTTGCAAAAGTATGAAGAGGGTGAAATAGTATTAGGTAAAACATATCCTACGGCGATTGAAGTTTTGATAGATGAAAATGAAGGTTATTTATTGATGCCCGATGAATTCGTTCTTGCTTGTACACATGAACATATAGAGATACCAAATGGTTATCAGGGCTTTATTGAAACAAAGGGTGATATCGCGCGAGCAGGCATTCAAGTACATAATGCTGATGGTCATATTGACCCTGGAAGTAACCATACTATCACTCTTGAAGTAAAGAACAATAACCACGTTCCAATTAGAATTTTTCCGCATATTCTCATCTGCCAAATATTTATACATAAACTTACTAGCGAATGCCTTTGCCCATATAAAGGTAAATATTATGGACAGAATAAACCATCATTATATCAACCGAAATGAGGTGTAGCAATGACAGGCAATACAACTATGAAATATGCTTTGGTTCTAGATATTGATGAAACATTGCTAAATCCTTTGGAGAAGTATAAGACAATACTAAACAAAACATTAGGAACGCAGATAACAATTAAAGATATTGAAGTAAATGGCGGATTGGATAATCTTTTCCGCACATTTCCTTTTTATGATAAGTTTTGCGAGATTGCAGATAAATTAAGAGAAAGTAGCGAGTTTAATTCGGAATTACCCACAATAGAAGGTTCAGTTGAGTATTTGCGTAAAATTATGAGCTTTCCTAGCTTGGTTCATTTGTTATACCTAACAACTAGACCAGTTAATATTACGTTACCTACCATTGATAATTTGCTCAATGCAGGATTTCCTGATGCAGATATAATAGCTAGACCTCTTGATATTCACAGAGATAATACCGCACATTGGAAAAAGTCTATTTTGGCCGAGTTCTCGCAGGACTTTGATGGTGAGGTTATTTTTGTAGACGACAATATATCAACAGCAAATCAAATATACTCTAAAAACCTAGAAGACCCACAATCTAAAATTCACATGATTCTGTTTAGTGGCCCAATTACCTATACGCAAATTGCAATGGAAAATATCTCATCAGATTACAAGAATTATTTTTATGTTGCCAATAACTGGATGCATATATTCCAATTATGTAAAGAAATCATATTTGGAAATAGAGGTGATGAGATTGAGTAAGAAAGCCCATAAGTATATCAACGATAAATACACTAAAGCAAGGGGTGGCGAATCTCATATTTATCAAATCGACAGCTCTTGCTGTGGCGAGTTCATTGCATTGTATCAAAAAGATGGGATTGGAACATTATATAGAATGTATTTGGATCGGATTGTAAAACCTTCTGAACTTGCGTTTAAGGATGCGACTGATATATCACAGATACTTCCTCTCCTTTGCCCACAATGCAAAAAGGTGTTAGCTGTTCCAATGATTTATGCACCAGAAAACAGATTAGCTTACCGTATAAGTAGAGGTTCAATCCGCAAAAAAATGATTCAGTAGTATTGGAGGGATTATAATGCAAGAAGGATATAAGAGATTATTGAATCAAATTAACTTTATAATTGAGATTGACAAGCTTAAAGAAATCCTACGGCAGAATGTGGTTGTTTCTAGGACAAGGCAGGAAAATGATGCTGAGCATACATGGCATTTAGCAATAATGTCTGTGATTCTGTCGGAATATTTTATAGACAGTAATTTAGACATAACGAAAGTACTCAAGATGATCCTCATCCATGACATTGTGGAAATTTATGCTGGTGATACTTTTTGTTTCGATCAAAGGCCAGGCGTGCGAGAACTAAAGAAAATAAATGAACAAAAATCGGCGAAGCAGATTTTTGATCTTCTTCCACCTGAGCAAAGTTGCGAGTATTATAATTTATGGCAAGAGTTTGAGAATAAATCATCACCAGAGGCAATCTTTGCATCCTGCATGGATCGATTTCAGCCTTTTTTGCTTAACTATAATACAGAAGGGCATACATGGCAGATGTCAGGTGTTAATCGTGAAATGGTTAGAAAACGAATGTGCTTACTTGAAGAGTATATGCCTCAATTATGGGCTTATGTAGAAGAGGCAATGGAGGATTCAGTCAGAAGGGAAATATTACGTGATAAATGATTTTGTTAATTCATCAAAATGGTTCATTTAAAAAAATAGAAGCCATATTTAAAAAGCTTTCAAGCAGAAAATTCGCATACTGAAAGACGTTGACGGATTAGCTAATATGGCCACAAGAATAGATGAGAGGTGATAACAGCATGCAAGAAAGAGTGGATTTTTTTATCAGCCATTCACATGTAGAGAAACAATGGGCGGAATGGATTGCAGAGTGGCTCGAAAAAGAAGGATATTCTACCTTTTGGGGTGATCGAGATTTAAATATTGGCGATAAATTTATGATAGTTATTCAAGAATACCTTGAAAAAGCAGATCGACTCATTGCCATTTTATCTCCCTCTTATCTTAATTCCACATACTGTCAAGCAGAAATATCAGCAATGCTTGCTAAGGGAAAGGGGAAAATCCTCCCTGTTAAAGTTACAAAAGAAATTCCCGTAGGAGATTTAGCAGAACTTTTATATGTCGATTTATATGGTGTTGATGATTTAGAGGCAAAAAAACGGTTACTAAAAGCTATTTCAAAGGATGTACCCGAGAGAAGAAGGCCTAAATTTCCGAGATCAATTGACCAAAAGGATATAATCAGGAAATTTCCTGGCAAACTACCAATTAGTAATGTATCTTTAGATGATGAGCCAATAGTTGTTGGTAAAGAAGATAAACTTAATGCGATTAGGGAGGTGTTTAGTCATAACAAGGTTGTTTCATCAAATTTAACTTTATCAGGTCTTGGCGGAGTAGGAAAAACTACAATAGCGAAGCAGTATATTAGTCGTTTTGGATATTTATATGATTTGATATGGTGGGTTTATGCTGCAACATCTGAAACAATTGTTCATGCGTATAGAGACTTAGCCACTGAGCAGAAATTGATTAATGATAAAAATGATGATTCAATTGCAGTCGTTAAAAAATGGATGTTAGATACGAGCAATTGGCTCTTTATATTTGACGATGTAACTGATTATGCAACTTTGCAACCGTTTATTCCGGATGAACATAGCGGGAATATATTAATACTTTCTCGTAAATCATTGCAAAAAAGTAATGATATTAAGGAAATAGCGGTAGATGTGTTAACAATAGAACAGGCTAAAAGTTTATTGATTGCATGTGGGGTTAACGGTACGGATGCAGATATTTATAAATTGATCGAAACATCAGGCTTTCTACCCTTGACATTAAAAATGGCAGCAAACTATATAGTAAATAACAAGCTATCTATACGAGAATTCTTAAAATTGAACCCTTTCTCTTTAAATACATATAAAACAGCAAATACACTTAGCAATCTTGCCTCTGTATATAAAGAGCAAGGTGATTATTCGAATGCTTTAAACTATTACTATAAAGCGTTAGAGATAAACACAAAGGACGGAATTGAACAGTATAATTATATTAATATTTATCTTAATATAGCTACTATTTACCAAGAAATTGGCGATTTAGAGAGGGCACTTGAAATATATCATAAGATATTAGATATTCGAGATCATGCTACAAATGCTGATACTTCTGATATAGCAAAGACATATAACAATATAGCAACAATATATCTTCAGCAAAAGGAATTTGATAAGGCAATCCATCTTTATCATAAATCAATATATATTTTAAACGAATTACTTGGTAATGATCACACAGCAATAGCCACTGTGCTAAATAACATCGCTTCGGTGTATACAGTTTTAGGGGATTATGTACAAGCCCAAGAATATAATTTTAAAGCATTATCAATTCGTAAAAAAATATTAGGAGTTGAGCATCCAGATACCGCCGCATCATACTATAATATGGCAGAAGTGTGCAGCTTACAAGGTCAATATGCAAAATCTCTTGAGCTGTTTCAAAAAGCATTAAATATCTACGATAAAGCAGTAGGAAAAGAAAATTCACGCACAGCACTAATTTATAAAAATATTGCAAATATTTATCAAATACAGAAACGCTATGAAGAATCTCTTGTTTTTTATAGTAAGGCGTTACGAATCCAAGAAGAAACCGAAATTGAACAGAATAATGAATTAATTTCAGGCACTTTAAGCATAACAACTTCAAATGATGGAACTGTTGTTAATATTCTGAACTTAAGCGAAAGCGTCTCTGCAGATAGCAAGTCTATTGAACTAATTGATCGAGAGGTAAGAAGAATTTTAAAAGAGATTGAACAGCAGAGTTCAGAAGATTTTACGTTGTTTAATAACTATTATTCCGAAATAATAAGACTAGTTTTTGTTGTACAGAAAGAACTTGTGTTTGAAAATGATAACAAAACAGAAGTTTGCCACTATTCTAAATTATCAACACTGAAATATATAATCAAACAAAAAAATGATAAAGATGAGCCTAGATTTAGAATAAGTAATATTGCTTATTTGAATGACCCATCAGAAGGAAAAGTCCTTTTACATATACTGAAAGAGCGAATGAGCGATGTGGTTTATAATTTGCTTTTTAGCAATAGCAGAGAAGAACAAAAAATGGTACAACTGCCTTTTAGTAAAATTTTTATTGGAAGTTTTTCAACCGCTAAAAACAAGTTGCCCATGTGGACGCTCTATGGGGATGATAGCAAGGGTTGTTGTCTCGTATTTGATGATTACTTTTTTGATGAGAAAAATGTATTATTAGAAACAAAAAAAAGAGAGGATAAAGCGCCGCAATCTCAGGATCTAACCCTATATAAAGTAGAATATCTTGATATTGATAATATAGACAATTCTGATCCTATAATTAGATATTTAAGTGAAATTTCAAATATATTAGACAAGTTAGGAAATATTCTAGCAAAATATGAATCCGTGAAACTATGGATAATTTCATTGTTAGACAAAATTCGCTTTTTATTTAAAGATTTTGATTACAGTTATGAAAACGAGGTTAGAGTAATTATTCATGCAGAAGATGAGCAAATCAAGATCGATGATGTACCAGTTGTTCCAAGACTGTATGTTGAATTACAACGAAAACTTGAGTATAAGGAGATTATACTAGGTTCTAAAATTGATAAGCCTGCAGAAGTTGTACCATTTTTATCACATTCTGGTATGGTGGATAAGGTTACAAAGTCGGGAATTCAATATCAATAATAAAGTTGAATACGGATATATAACGGAGAGTTATAATGCGTCTACCATATTGGAATCAGACTTGCAAGACGGCGTTATGAAGGCAATCAACCAGACTATTGTGGGTCGGGAGTTTTTCATAGACACCTTGATGGAGAATATTGCTACGGTATTGGAAGAAGGGATTGACCGGGATGTGGCTGATATTGACCTACAGCTTGAGGAAATGCAGAATGAGCTGGTCGCTCGGTAGAGAAGATTATGATGTGGTGGTCGACGAGATATATCGCCTCCGTGAAATGAAACAGAAAACGTTGAAACATAGTGCAGGTCGACAAGTGACACGCCAGCGGATTGCTGAGATGGCTGGTTTTTTGAAGAAGCAGGATGGCTTATTAACCGAGTATGATGTTAAGTTGGTGAGACAGCTTATTGAGCGGATTACGGTGCTTGAGGATAAGCTGACAGTGGTATTCAAATCGGGAATAGAAGTTGATGTGGAGTTATAGCCTTTGTATCTCCCTGTTCATTTGTTGATTTACCATACCGCCTCATTTGCAGCACAGTCGTAGCTTGTGAATAAGGCGGTTTTTATTGCACACTTTATTGTGCTATTGCATATTTTGTGCTATGATACTAGAAAATGCAAGCATGATGGGAGGAAACAATCACAATTGAGGACAATCACAATGACTGTGAGCTATAAAAAGCTTTGGAAGCTTTTAATTGATCGTAATATGAAAAAAATGGATTTGCGAAAAGCCTCCGGCATTAGCGGCTCCACTATGGCAAAACTCGCACGGAATGGGAATGTTACAACCGATGTTTTGATTAGCATTTGTACAGCCTTGAAATGCAATATCGCCGACATTATGGAAGTCGTGGAAGATGGAGATGATTGTGATGAATAAAAAAGAGTTAACTGAACAAGAAATTCGCACACAATTTATCACCCCAGCAATCAAGTCAGCGGGATGGGAAGGCATGCAAATTCGTGAGGAGTATGCTATCACAAAAGGGCGTATTATCGCACGCGGTGGTACATATAAACGTGATACGGCAAAATACGCTGACTATATCCTTTTTTACAAACCGCATATTCCATTAGCTATTGTCGAGGCAAAAGATAACAATCATTCAATTGGTGATGGTATGCAGCAGGCATTGGATTACGCACAACGATTGCTGATTCCTTTCATCTTTACTTCAAATGGAGATGGTTTTACTTTTCATAATCGACTAATAGAGAGTGGACAAAAGGAACATATTTTATCGCTCAATGAGTTTCCTTCCCCAGAAAAGTTATGGGAAACATATAGACAAAAGATGAATTTTAGCCAGGAAAGGGAGCAAATTATTTCTGAACCATATTATATGGAGCGAGAAGATAAAAGTCCGCGCTATTATCAATTGAATGCAATCAACCTAACTGTTGATGCAATTGCGAGAGGCCAGAATAGAATTCTGTTAGTTATGGCAACAGGCACAGGTAAAACCTTTACTGCATTCCAAATTATTTGGCGTTTGTGGAAAGCAAATGTCAAAAAGCGTATTCTATTTCTGGCTGACCGTAATGCTTTGATTGATCAAACCTATGTTAATGATTTTGCGCCATTTAAGGATAAAATGACAATTGTGCGCAATCGAAAAGTTGATAAGTCCTATGAAATCTATTTGGCTCTATATCAGGGACTTACCGGTGAAGGGGATAAAAAGATATTTCAGCAATTCAGTCCAGGTTTTTTTGATCTCATTGTTATAGATGAATGCCACCGTGGCAGTGCAAAAGCTAACAGTGAATGGCGTGTCGTATTGGAATATTTTAAGGCGGCCACGCAGATAGGATTAACAGCTACACCGAAGGAAGAAAAAGAAGTTTCCAATATTGATTATTTTGGTGATCCAATTTATACATATTCTTTGAAACAAGGTATAGATGATGGTTTTCTCGCACCGTATCGTGTTATTCGCGTTTTGCTGGATAAAGACGCCGAGGGGTTCCGACCTTATATTGGCCAGACTGACCGATTTGGAAATGAAATTGTAGATAGAGAGTATAACATTAGCGACTATGATCGCGAACTCGTTCTGGAGCAACGAACAAAGATGGTTGCAAAGGTGGTTTCAAATTATTTAATAAGGCATAATGATCGTTTTGACAAAACAATCTTTTTCTGTGTCGATACCGAACATGCAGATCGGATGCGCCAGGCACTTGTCAATGAAAACAGTGACCTTGTAAAAGAGGACGAACGTTATGTTATGCGTATTACTGGTGACGATGATATCGGAAAAAAACAGTTGGACAACTTCCGTGATGTTTCCAGTAAATACCCTGTTCTTGTCACTACATCGAAACTTCTCACTACTGGTGTAGATGCACAGATGGTTAAAAATATTGTACTTGATTCCAATATAAATAGTATGACCGAGTTCAAGCAAATCATTGGACGTGGAACCCGTGTCCGAGAAGATTTAGGGAAGATGTTTTTTACTATTTTTGATTTCAGAGATGTTACACGACATTTTGCTGATCCTGATTTTGATGGACCAGTTGAGCAGGATGATTCTTTTACTCCCGGACCTGATGGTGAAATTCCTCCAATGCCTGATGATCCGCCTGATGTACCTGACGGTAAAACAGATTCGGATTGGCCTGAAGGTGCGGATGATGGTGAGTCTCCAGGTCGTCGCATGAAATATTATGTTCACGACGTAGAAGTAGTTGTTTTAAAACAGCGTGTTCAGTACATTGAAAAAGATGGAAAATTGATTACCGAATCCCTCACAGATTATACTCGACGTAATGTCCTAAATCAGTATGCGTCACTAGATGAATTTCTTGCTGCTTGGAATAGTAAGAAACGTAAACAGGTGGTTTTTGAGGAGCTTGCAAACCAGGGTGTTTTGATAGAAGAATTGCAGGAGCAAATAGGACAGGAATTCGATCCATTTGATTTGTTATGTCACGTTGCTTTTGACCAGCCGCCTCTGACCCGGCGTGAGCGGGCAAACAATGTGAAGAGGCGCAATTATTTTGCTAAATACGGAGAACAAGTTGCTGCTGTATTGAATGCGCTTTTAGAGAAATATGCTGATTCTGGTGTATCCGATTTGGAAAGTATGGATATTCTTAAGGTCAATCCAATTAAGGATTTTGGTTCGCCTGTGCATATTGTAAATAAAATTTTCAAAGGTAAATCAAATTATGAACAGGCACTGCAAGAGCTTTTAAATGAGCTCTATGCCGCATAAATAGGAGGAAATTGGAATGGCAGGTTCAAATGCTACTAAAGCACTAAAAGATATTATGCGAATTGATGCCGGTATCAACGGTGATGCGCAGTACATAGAGCAGATTACATGGATGCTTTTTCTAAAGGCATTTGATTATAAGGAGCAGGAGTGGGAATTGACAGAGGATGATTATACTCCGGTTATTCCCTATGAATACCGCTGGAGCGTGTGGGCTGATGATGAAGAAGGTTTAACTGGTGACGGCTTGCTGACGCATATCGATGCTATGTTTAATGATTTGCGTAATTTGGACGTATCAGATACTGTTGTGCCAGACAAAGCAGACCAAAAAAAGAAGGAACGGCTTGAGCAACTTAGAAGACGCAAGTTTCTTATTCGTGATTTGATGGCTGGCGTGAACAACTTCATGAAATCCGGTACTCTACTCCGGCAAGTGGTAAATAAAATTAATGATGAAATAGATTTTGACGAGGTAAAAGGCTCTCATTTATTTAACGGTTTGTATGAGGGTATGCTTAAAGACTTGCAAAGTGCGGGTAAAGCTGGAGAATTCTATACACCGCGCCCTGTCACTCGCTTTCTTGTAGAAATGGTTGATCCAAAATTAGGAGAAATCGTCCTTGATCCCGCCTGTGGCACCGGCGGTTTTCTGACCAGTGCGATTGATCGTTTTACACTGGAAACTGCCGAGCAATATAAAACTCTTCAGAAGACTATCAAGGGGATTGAGAAGAAGCCGTTTCCGTATCTGCTCTGTGTAACGAACTTGATTGCTCACGGAATAGATGTGCCTGACATTCGACATGACAATACTTTGCGCACACCTGTAGCTGATTATGGCGTGAAAGACAAGGTGGATGTCATCATAACCAATCCACCCTTTGGCGGAGCAGAGGAAAAGGCAATTTCCCAGTCTGTGTCCGCTGAACTGCGCAACACCGAAACCGCTGATCTTTTTTTGGTGCACATGATGGCATTACTGAAAGACGGTGGCAGATGTGGGCTAGTTTTACCGGACGGTTTCTTGTTTGGTACAGGTGTAAAATCAACTATTAAGAAAAAGCTGATCGAGGATAACGACCTGCATACTATTATCCGGTTGCCGAAGGATGTATTTGCGCCATATACCAATATCAATACAAACTTACTGTTTTTCACAAAAGGCCGTCCGACAAAAGGGGTATGGTTTTATCGACTTGAAATGCCGCAGGGATATAAGCATTTTTCCAAAACCCGCCCGATGCTGGACGAGCATTTCAAGCCGGTTCGTGAGTGGTGGAGCAACCGTATCGAGAGCGAGGTTTCGCAGTATGTTCCGGTGGAAGATATCATTGCCGACGATTATAATCTTGACCTTTGCGGATTTCCGCATGATACTGTGGAGATTTTGCCGCCAGATGAATTTATTTCGCAGTATCTGAATGAGAAAGCTGTTATTTCCGAGCGTATAAACGGCATTTTAGCACGTATCAGCACCGCAATGGAGCAGGAGGATGTGTTATGAAAGCAGCGGAATTAAGGCAGTCCATTTTGCAAATGGCAGTACGGGGAAAGCTCGTGCCCCAGGATTTGCATGATGAGCCTGCATCAGAATTGCTGGAGCATATTCACAAGGGAAAAGCGCAGCTCATAAAAGAAGGTAAGATAAAGAAAGAGAAGCCTCTGCCGCCAATTGCAGAGGATGATATTCCATATGACCTGCCGGAGGGGTGGGTTTGGTGTCGGTTGGGAGATTTAACTTGCTTTCTTGGAGGGTGCGCTTTTCAAAGCAAAGATTATGTAAAAAGCAGTAATAATCAGATTATTCGTATTGGAAATGTAAAGAACCATATTTTATCGCTGGAATCTTCCCCTGTATTTATTAGCGATCAAAACGCGAATAAATCAAGTCAGTACAGGATTGAGTGTAATGATATTCTTTTCACTATGACTGGAACACGGGGAAAGCGCGACTATTTTTATACATATCTTGTGAACGCTAATGATTTATCAAATAAACATTTATATTTAAATCAACGGGTAGGCTGCCTCAGAGTGTATAAAGCTGGAACAGAGTTATTATTATGTATGTTTTTAAAATCTCCAGTAATATTGGGACAAATATTTTCTACTGAAACAGGAACAGCAAATCAAGGAAATATTGGGTCTACGAGTACAATGAGCCTCCTTTTTCCACTCCCTCCACTTGCGGAACAACAGCGCATTGTTGCGAAAGTGGACGAGTTGATGGCGCTCTGTGATGAACTGGAGGTCGCTGAAAACGAACTGGAAACGCTGGAGAACCATTTCATTGAATATCTACCGAAATCCATTTTGCAGATGGCTGTGCAGGGCAAGCTTGCACCTCAGGATTTGCATGATGAGCCTGCAACAGAATTGCTGGAGCGGATTCGCAAGGAAAAGGTACAGCTTATAAAAGAAGGCAAGATTAAGAAAGAAAAACCTCTGCCACCTATTGCAAAGGGCGAGGCTCCTTATGATTTGCCGGAGGGCTGGGTTTGGTGTAGGTTAGGGGACGTTTGCTCATATATTCAGCGCGGGAAATCTCCCAAATACAGCAAATTGCAACAAGTTCCTATTCTTTCACAGAAATGTGTGCAATGGGCTGGAATAGATATGTCAAAAGCTCGATTCATTGATCCAGACACATTATCTGGTTATGCAAATGAGCGGTTTCTACAGAATAATGATATTTTGTGGAATTCAACAGGTCAAGGTACGCTCGGACGTGTAATGAGATATCCAAATTCAGTAAATCCATATGATTGTGCAGTGGTTGATTCGCATGTAACAATTGTCCGGCTTTTTACCTGCGAAATAATTCCCGAGTATGCTTTTAGCTGGCTTTCTGCACCGGAGGTGCAAGATAATATAGAAGAAAAGGCAGCGGGGACAACAAAGCAGATCGAGCTTGCTACAGAGACAATAAAAAACCATCTTATCCCTCTCCCTCCACTCGCCGAACAACAGCGTATTGTCGCCAAAGTGCATGAGTTGATGGCGCTCTGTGATCAGCTGAAAGAAGCGAAAACCGCGCCTGTTGTGCATTCCAGTGAGCCACATAGCATCCCGTTCCCTGAAAAGCGGGAGGATGAGCCACTCCTCATGGTGGCGCAAGGTGCGCCTTCACAGGAACAATCACAAGAACTTCGTCAGGCTATTGATGATTTGTTTGGAGATGACGAAGATGAATGATCCAGTTGTTAAAGCGAAATGGGTGCTAGAAACCAATGAAATTACAGGTGTGCCTGCTGAATATCTTCATGATATAGCCAAACGTGAAAATATCCGCTTTAAATATGTTTGTCTGCCCAATGACCCTAAGTTGGGTGGGCAACTTCTCTATAAGGGGCAAAAGAAAGGGATTATTATAAATACTTTGGTAGATAACCTTGGTAAACATAACTTTACTTTTTCCCATGAGCTAGGACATTATTTTCTTGCCCATCAACCGAGTTACGCATTGGATGGACAATCAGGATTCTGGTGTAGTGTTGATGACATCGGTAATGGGATGCGGCCACAGGAAGTAGAGGCTAATTGTTTTGCTGCTGAACTACTTATGCCAAGTGAATACTTTCGTTTGGATATGTCTGGTGCAAACCTTGATTTCACATTAATCTCCAGCTTAGCAAACAAGTATATGGTTTCCAAACATGCCGCCAGTAACCGCCTTTTGGACTTTATTAGAGAACCGTATATTGTGTTTACTTCTACGGGAACTATAATTGACACACAGAAATCATCAAAATCTGCAAAGTCAATGTATCATCCGTTGAAATATATTCCCAAGGATACGATTGCAAACAAAGTAATAAATGGTCATGGTATGCAAAAGCATTTTATTGAATGTGATCCCGAAAAGTGGCGTATTGGATTTCATGTGGGTATGAAGTTATATAGTTGGACACGTGGTGCAAATAATCATTATATGACTATTTTACGATGGTAATTGGGTCGTGATTGCAGTATAACTTTGCTGGGAGGAGGTTTGAGGCTTATTTTATTATGGACAATTCAGAATAATTCAGCCTATGAGCAATTTCTGATAACAGGTGTTTTGACAGCAAATGAAAGCCATCTTTTCTGTGAAGATGATTTTTTGTTTGCATATGGCTGGATGGTAAAAAAGATGAAAGATAAAAGGCTCCATCCCCCGATTGGAGTTGACTATCCTATTTGAGCATGGTATCAATGGGAAGGAAAACGCAAGTGGCGTGATATGCGTGAAAGCGGGTATGCTAAGCGTGGTGAAAAAATTGTACAATTAACGATAGAAGTGGATAATGAGGATATGCTTCTATCTGATTTTGACCTCTTCCATTATGTTCTGAACTACTGGTATCTACCAAGCGACAAGCAGGATGATATTTGTTTTGAAGAAGAATACAAAGCTCTCGGATATTTATGACATGATTTAAAGGATAGCAGTATCCAGTCTAAAGAAATGATAATTCTGCGTGAGAAAATTGTGCGGAGCTGGGATAGGATTTTCGAGCTGAATCGAGAAGAAGATGATTGGTTATATGGCAGTGATAATAAGAAGTCCATACAGGCTACAAATTGAGATTTGATGTTCTCTTGGCTTCTTCCAACATTGGATGAGACTCAATGTAAGCGCTATTTGGATGAACTAAAGTTGGATGACTTCAGTAGCCTTTTTGAGCAGAAACGTCCTAAGATTATTATTAATAACACAAACAAGAGAATTCTTGAAACATTCCAGAAGAATAGGTGCATTACCAAATATGAAGCTGATGAAAAAGATGGAAGTTACTATCGAGCATATGGACGTAAAATTATTCTGGTAGTATTGAAAAAGATGTGGTTCTTTTGTAAGTAAAGTATTAATATAAATTTGTTGATAACTATTATACGACAGCAGAAGACAAAATACATGAACTAGAGAAAATGAAATTTAGTGAGGAAAATATGGGAGAAAATAGTAAGAACAAGAATCAAAATAACTTTAATGGATCAACTACTTTTAATGGTTCAGCTCAATTTGCAGCAGGAGATATAATTAATAATGGGTTGGACACTAACACACCAAAAGCACATTACGATACTGAACCAATATGGCGAAGTCCGTTTACTATGGCAGTTTTGTCATGGATCGGTTTTATAATTATGATTGCTGAATTATTGCCTATTAGCAAATTTGCAAAAGGTGTAATTGATTTTTTTAAGGGAGATTTCAAACTACCGCCTGGTGCCGAATCTCAAACTTATTTGATACTATTTATGATACTACTGTTTCTGTTTGTGTGTGTATTTAGTTTAAGAAGAATTGCAAAAAATCAAACACGGCATCCCCTGCTTTTTAATTTGGCCATTAGTGGTTATGGTGGAAGGCTAACATTAGAGAAAATACATATTGAAAGATGTCCTCAATGTGGGGGTAAGATGAAATATTATAATAAGCCGTATGAATGGATAGACAAGGTTTATAGCGATGGCAAACGCAAACGTGAAGTCACAAAGAGGATTCCCGTTTTGGAATGCAAACGAAATTCAGACCATTGGTATCCAGTTGATCCTGCGGAAGATAGAATAAAATAGTTCAATACAGAAAGGTAATAATTTATGGGTAAAAGTAAAAAAACAAGTATAATATCTGTTCAAGATGTTTCTATCACAATTGCCTCATTTGACATAGATGATTATATATGCATAACTGATATGGCAAAGGCAAAAGAGGGTGAATCTAGAGCAGCGGATATAATAAAAAACTGGATTCGCAGCCGTACTACTCTGGAATTTTTAGGAACGTGGGAGAAAATGTACAATCCTGATTTTAAAGTGGTCGAATTCGACCACTTTAAAATGCAAGCTGGATTACCAACATTTGTTTTGAGTGCAAAGCAGTGGATTGAAAAAACAAATGCAATTGGCATATACGTCCAAGCTGGCAGATATGGTGGAACTTACGCCCATAAAGACATCGCATTTGAGTTTGGCTCTGCAATCAGTCCTGTTTTTAAATTGTACCTCATAAAAGAATATCAGCGACTTAAGGATACTGAAAGCGACCAACAAAAAATCGAATGGGATGCAAAGAGATTTTTATCCAAAGCAAATTACCTAATACATACTGATGCTGTTAAAAAATATGTGATTCCTCAACGTGATTATACAAAACAAACAGAGTGGGTTGCATATGCAGATGAAGCCGATTTATTGAATGTTTCTCTTTTTGGATATACAGCAAAGGAGTGGCGAAATGCCAACCCTGAACTTTCTAAAAAGAATAACGTACGAGATTTTGCATCGGTGAATGAATTGACGGTATTGTCTAATCTTGAGACTCACAATGCTGAATTAATTAAGGAAGGCAGAGCCAAAGAAGAACGGTTTAAAATATTGCTTGAAATTGCAAAGTATCAAATATCTATTTTGGATGAGGCAGACAAAATGAAAATTGCCAAGAATAACAAGATAGGGATAGAAAGTGATTCATAATTGGAGAGTTTTAACATCTATTCTGTCAACGCACCTTTTCCTAAAATCGAGTAACAGTTAATCTGTCAACTCACCCTATTGGATTGAGAACATATGACATCAATCCCATCAACTCACCGCATGTGGAGACGTGTGTTCTCTTATCGCGTGTATCAACAAATTCTATTAAAATAAAAATGGAAGTTAAGCCAGAAGATTTAGTAAATACGAAACCAACATATAAACGGATTCAAGAATATATTTTGGAGAAAGATGGTCTTAAAGCTCATACCGCTAATATTGCAGAAGTGAAAAGAATGTATGGACTATCAACTAGAAAAGCATTTAATTCGGAAGATGACAATGTGAAGAAATCACCTTGTTCACAGGAAAAAATAGCAGCAATAGA
>Ga0153944_1000217_pt1 | contig 24597 bp, 23 predicted proteins | sample TSNJ028MetaG_FD_104703 | JGI IMG/M metagenome (GOLD analysis project Ga0153944, IMG submission 104703) | Attine ant fungus gardens microbial communities from New Jersey, USA - TSNJ028 MetaG | ecosystem: Host-associated > Fungi > Mycelium > Unclassified | place: USA: New Jersey, Wharton State... | reverse complement strand
TTGCTTTTCAGAGTATTTTTTAAATACTCTTCCAGTATTTCGGCACATTTTTTCTGCAAATCCAAATCTATTGTTAAAAACACTTTGTTTCCTTGTTCAGGCTCTACAGTGCTTTCTTCCAATACTCTTACCCGCCTCCCCGCCACGTTCACCTCAACCAGCATAGAGCCGCTATTGCCATTGAGCTTGTCCTCATAAGACCTTTCAAGCCCGGCCTTTCCAACAACATCCGAGTAGGTGTATCCCTTGTCCTTCATATTTTCGTATTCCTCAACGTTTATATTGCCGATATATCCCAATATATGCGAAAAATACTCTCCTTCCGGATAGTACCGCAAGGATTCCGTCTCTATAAACACTCCCGGATAACTTATATTGTCCTCCTCCAGAGAGGTTACGGTGCTGTCAGATACGCCAAAGGCCACGGTTATAGTATCATATTGAGAATAACGCTTCATGTGCAGGGAAGAACGAAGGGCTAATATCTTTCTTAACTCACTGTTTGGCAGGTCAGGAAAATTCTCATCTATTTTAAAGGATTTCAACAGATGATAAAAGGTCTCTTCACCATTCATAGCGGTTAATTCGTCGTCTTTTTTGTTGATTCCAATATTCTTCTTCCATCTAAGTATCCCATCCTTATCAGTCAGGGTAAAGGTATAAGGTTCGTCGGTTGAAAGAGGCAGCTCGTCCAGAAACTCATCCCCATTCCGTTCGAATAGCTGTATAAGATCGTAGAGCACCAGATTCCAGTTTTCCACAGTAACACTGGGGTCAAGCTTTACGTTATAGGCGCTTTGGTTTACTGCAAGAGGACGGCCATATTTATCCACGATAACGCCTCTGGGCGCGGATATCGGCAGTTCTCTTAATATGTTGGTCTGCATCTCATTGGCATAACTTTGTCCGTTGACTATTTGCAGATCAAACAACCTGGCTGCTAACATATAGAATGCAATACAAATCATCGCTGTCATAATAAACAGCCGGTTAGTTATGAAGTTCCAAATATCTTTCCAAAAATAATTTTGCATTGACGCGTCTACCTATCCTTTTTCTATTTTAAAATAACCTGCGCCTTGCTTTCTCATAGGCTTCCAGCTTGGCATTTATGGCATATACAATTCTGTATAAAGGAATGGACATAATGAGGGTATATACCGTTCCCGGAAGTATATTCCTGTTTAAATAATATAAAAAATCCAGCCGGGCCCTAAAAAAGTAGTTAGTGAAATAAAAGGCAATCTCATAGCACAAAGTAGCCACACCTGATAAAAACAAGGGTGTTAAAAAGCTTTCCCTGTAAAAATCCCGAAAGGGTTTTCCGCAGATAAAGCCTGCGGTCATATACAGAAAAGCGTTAAGCCCAATATACCGGCCGAAGAATATATCCTGCAAAAGCCCCGCGAAAAAGCCGGTAAAAGCTCCTTCAATATCTCCTCTGAGTATAGCGTAGGATACTATTATTAAAATAGCCGTATTGGGTACTACCTCAAAAATAGCTATGGAATGAAGCAAGGTAGACTGTAACGTTAAGTTTGTAATAAGCAGTATGAACGTAACAAATATACGCAAAGTATTGCCCCTCATTCCTATATTACATATTACTATTCCTCCTGGGTTCCCACATAAGCGTCTCCCAAGGTATCAAGGTATTCCTCATGAAAATTGCGGTTTATGACTAGTACCGTCTCTAAATTTTTAAAATCAACCGCAGGCTGAATAATAGCGTATTTGTTCAATCCGCTTTGATCAGTCCTTATTTCTTTTACCGTCCCGATGGTCAGTCCGGTTGGATAAAATTCACTTAACTGAGAGGTAATTATCTCGTCTCCTTCAATCATCTCAGCGTTTGCGTCAATATATTCCATTTTGCATAAACCGGAGGAGGAAAGCTGTTGATCTCCTTTTACAAAACCAACATCCTCCGTTCGGGCGCTTTTTGCGCTAACAGAGCTTGTATCATCAATTATAGCCATTATCTTTGAATAGTTCGGCCCAGTTTCCAAAATTCTTCCCGCCAGTCCTCCCGAGGCCAGAACAACCATATTTTTCTCCAAACCATCATTTTGACCCTTGTCGATTATATATATATGCTGCCAGTTACTTACGTCTTTTGCAATTATTCTGGCTCCTATCTTAGGATAATCCTGGTATTTTTCTTCCAACCGGTATAAAGCTCTCAATTCTTCAAGCTCTTCTTCCGTCTGCTTAAGACGCGAGTTTTGAAGCCGTAAATCTTCTATTTCTTCTTTCAGCTTCTCGTTTTCGTTTTTAATCCCGTCAGAATTAAACAGAAAACTAAACTTATCGTCAGCCCAGGAGGCAATACCGGTAACGCCATTCTGCAAGGGCGCGACAAGATAACCTATTGTATTATGAAAGAGAGTCGGCTGAAATTTAAAGCCAAGGGTCAAGACAGCGGCGATTAGACAAACTATGGTCATTATAATAAAGAAGGCTCTTTTATGGCGTGATAAAAAATCCACGGCTTCCTCCTTAGCTTCTATTTACATTTTAAGTTTACGGGGAGAAACCAACACGTTTCGCAGCGTAGTGATGTGCTCAAGCACCAGACCCGTCCCAATAGCTACGCAATTTAAAGGCTCCTCCGCTATGTTTACCGGCATGCCTGTTTCATGTGTAATCAACTCATCCAGTCCCCGAAGCAAAGCGCCTCCCCCTGTAAGCATGATACCCGCTTCCATTATATCGGAAGCCAGCTCAGGCGGCGTCTTTTCCAAAGTGAATTTAATAGCGTCGATGATTGAGCTTATAGGCTCGTCAATAGCATGCTTAACCTCAACGGATGAAATTGTAATCGTCTTTGGAAGGCCGGATATTAGGTCTCGTCCTCTGATGTTCATAGTATCGGAAGGGTCAGGATTAAACACACAGGCGATACCAATTTTTATATCTTCCGCGCTTCGCTCGCCGATAGCAAGATTATATTCCTTTTTTATGAAATTTACTATATAGTCATCCAATTCATCACCGGCAACTCGCAAAGATTTGCTGGTAACTATTCCTCCCAGTGATATAACCGCGACTTCGCTTGTGCCGCCGCCGATATCCACCACCATATTACCGGTAGGCTCCTCCACGGGAAGGCCCGCGCCTATAGCCGCCGCCATAGGCTCTTCTATCAGAAACGCGTCCCGTTCCTTCGCGCCGGCGGAGATAGTGGCTTCTATAACCGCCCTTTTTTCAACCTCCGTCACTCCAGAAGGTATACAAACTACAACCCGTGGACGGGAGTAAAAAAATCGCCGGGGATACGCCTTTCTTATAAAATACCTAAGCATTGACTGGGTAGTTTCAAAATCGGCTATTACGCCATCCTTCATAGGGCGTATGGCTACTATGCTGCCGGGAGTTCTGCCTATCATTTGTTTGGCTTCATCCCCTACGGACAACGTCTCTCCCGTTCTGGTATTTACAGCCACAACCGAAGGCTCGTTAACCACTATTCCCTGGCCTTTAACAAATACAAGTGTATTGGCAGTGCCTAAATCTATCCCTAAATCTTTTGAAAACATGAAGTATTGTCTCCTCTCAATGAGCTCTATGCTATATATATAAAACAAATTTGGATATGGTAATAAATTCGCTAGTTTAATTATTGCCTTTAAATTGGAAAATATTACATATAAAAATTTCTTAATACTATATATAAATTTGTCTGCAATTTCAATACCTCTCATAATACACCGTAACGTGCCTTTTTTCAACATTTGAAAAGCTGGAATAAAAAATACTTGCATTTTTTCTATTTTTAGTTATAATAGTAGCGGTCAGGCCCGTTGGTCAAGTGGTTAAGACACGGCCCTCTCACGGCTGTAACAGGGGTTCGAATCCCCTACGGGTCATTTTATCAGCAATAAAAAAGCAATAGCTGAACCTAAGGTTCGGCTATTGCTTTTTTATACGCGCACTGCGCGTTTTGTTCAGAGGCTCACTTATACTTATTTTACAAGCTGAACTGCCCTTTTTGTCAGCTTTTCGATCTCGCCAAACTTATGGCTGGATATAAGATGATCCTTCACCATCCAGCTGCCGCTGCAGGCTATAATTTGAGGAAGCGCCAGGTAATTAAAAATATTACTGGGCCCGATGCCGCCGGTCGGCATAAATTTTAAATCCGGAAAGGGGCCTGACAAAGCTTTTATCGTATTGATTCCTCCGTACTGCTCCGCAGGGAAAAACTTAGCTACGGGCAGTCCGTATTCCAGCAGCATCATTATTTCAGTAGCGGTACATATACCCGGTAATATCGGTATATTATTGTTTACAGCAAATTCTGTTACCTTTTGGCTGAAGCCTGGCGTAACCATAAACTCCGCTCCCGCGTCAACAGCCTGTTTGGCCTGCTCTAAATTAGTAACCGTTCCCGCTCCTACGAACATAGCGGGATTTTTCTTCATGGCCTTAATAGCTTCAACGGCAGCCGAAGTTCGAAAGGTAATCTCCGCCACCGGCAAGCCGCCTTTGCAAAGGGCTTCCGCAAGAGGCTCCGCATCTTCCGCGTTGTCGATTTTTACGACAGGCACGATTTTTAAACTCGCGATCTTATCAAGAATAGCCTTATCCATTTAATAGCTCCTTTCTTAATTTCACACATTTACTAATTTTCCAATTCTATTATATAATTTTAAGCCTAATCTTTCAACTTTTTTGCCGCAACCTCCTCGGCTCATCACCATCGGGAAAATTAAATTTACGTTTTTTCTTGTAAATCTCTGATAATTATGTAAAATAGATATAATGATAAGGAACAAAACGCGCTGTGCGCGTATTTGTTTTCCGTGATTTGTCTAGGAAATTGCTACCGCATGCCTTTCGCCGCGCTTCTGGGCGAAAGGCTGGAATCAACGCAATTTCCTATGACATAAAAAAGGTGGTTTTTAAATGATGGATATCATCAAGGAGCAAGCCGTAAAAAAACAATCAACCGCAAAAAACAGCTTACTAAAGGCTGGCATTATTGTTTTAGTGTTTATCATTTCTATCATGCTATTTATTATTATCCCCACATTTGCGCCGATTTTGATAGCCGTTATTATTTTTGGGGCCTACTACGCTTTAAGCTTGCTTGACGTAGAGTACGAATATATTTTCACCAACGGTGAGCTGGATATAGACTGCATATATTCAAAAAAAAGGCGTAAGCGGCTATACAGCGGAAGAGTGGCGGATTTTGAGCTAATGGCCCATGTAGATGACAAGACCCATTCAGGAGATTTTAAAAGCGCGGCCGAAACCAAAAATTACTCCAGCGGAACAGTTACCTCCAATACATATGCATTTCTGACTGTTCATAATGGTAAAAAGCTTAAGATCATCTTCGAGCCAAATAGTGAAATGATACAAGCGCTTTCCACCGCTCTCTCACCCAGAAAATTATTTAAAAAGAAATGATGAAAGGGCCGTTGCAAACCGAAAATTCCAGTTTGCAACAGCCCCTTATTTTATTTTCCAGCCATTTGGCGTTCCTGAGCTTCAATCATTTTTTTGACCATGTAGCCCCCCACAGAACCGTTCTGGTAAGAAGTCAAATCCCCATTATAACCTTGCTTAAGGGGAACACCGATTTCGTTAGCCACCTCATATTTAAACTGATCAAGAGCGGCTCTCGCTTCCGGTATGGCTTTTCTATTCCTTGACGACATATAAATCACCTCCCTCGATTATAGTATTACCTTTTGCTTAACGCTTATGCTGGCAGTTATACCGAACGATGAAAACATTTGCCAACGGCAAGCCGAATTCCTCATTCGGTATGCATGTTGCCAACTATTACATGTAGAAAACTAGAGGAATTTATACTAAAATGCAGATAATAAAAAGAAATATAAAAGGGGGAAGACTTGTGGGGGAAAAATTGGAAAAAAGCATAGATGCTTATACACTTTTAGAAGTTTATCAACAAATGATTGCTCCCAAGCTCAAAGAAATCGACGTTTTTCTAAAAACCAAAGAATCGGATATAACTGTTTCCGAAGCGGCTGGTTTATTAGATGAATCTGAAAAAAACATCTTGAATATCATGGCAAGGCTTCATTTAACAAAAATTGATAAAAAATCCTTTATAAAAATTATGATAAATGGACGAAGCCCTATTTGCGGTCTTTTACGCCGGGAACTGGATTGCGGTTCACCAATATTATACAGCCGCAAGGATATTGCTTACATTTATAATTTGGACCTGAATAAGGTAAACGAGGTCTGTGATAAGCTTCATATAAAAGAAATTACTTCATATACCATGCCGAAAGTATTTGCTCACATACCTTACTGATGCTCATATCGCCTATGTTGCGCCATAAAGTCTTGTAAATTAGAATGCCGAAGAAAAATTGCCTTCGGCATTCACTGTGTCTTTATCTCGTTTATATACACCTGCAGAAATTAGCAGTAAAACTATTATTCCCGACTTTAAATATAAATATTCATACTTTATGTAAAAGAAGCTGAATTTTTAAAATGCTATTTACTTAATGACTATAATTGTGATAATATTAATAAGGGCAAAATCCTGTTTGATTTGTTTAAAATCACAAAAATAAAAAGCACCAAAAAGCTCTCCGATTTATTTACAGTCCTATTAACGATAAATCCATAATTTATCGGCGAAACATTTGGGGCAAATCAAACAGAATTTTTAAAAGTATAATGTGGGAATGCCGCGTTTAGATTTTCCCCGTCCTATAAGACTCAATGGCTTAAACAGCCGGAGAACCAAAAGCTTGGCCGTATCATCAAAAAAGGCGGAGCTATAAGACGGCAGGCGCATAGACCACAAGGCGTATCCGGCCCGATACAGCGGAGGCGGAGAAAGCCTATTAGGCCCTAAAAGTCAGCATCCTGCGCATAGCGTAAAAGGCTGAAATGAAAGGAGTGAATATTGGTATTGTAAAGCGGCTGATCACGCGTTGATCATCGTGAATTGATTCGCCGTTTTGTTAGAAGAGATGGGTTCTGGATGACGCATCTCATATTCGGCGGTGTCAGTACATTAAAAATAATAAGTTAGGAGTAAATTTATGGCTGGTATAACACTAAAAAGCATTTACAAAGTTTATCCCGGAGATGTAACTGCGGTACATGATTTTAACCTGGAGATTCAAGATAAGGAGTTTGTTATTCTGGTAGGGCCTTCCGGCTGCGGCAAGTCTACTACACTGCGTATGATAGCGGGTCTGGAGGATATAACACAGGGAGATCTTTACATAGGCGATAGGCTTGTAAACGATGTAGCTCCCAAGGATAGGGATATTGCCATGGTGTTCCAAAACTACGCCCTCTATCCTCATATGACGGTTTATAAAAACATGGCCTTCGGACTTAAAATGCGTAAGACGCCGAAGGACGAAATCGACAAAAGAGTAAATGAAGCGGCAAAGATATTAGGCATCGAGCATCTTCTGGAAAGACGTCCCAAGGCTCTTTCCGGTGGTCAGCGCCAACGTGTGGCCTTGGGCCGCGCTATGGTTCGGGATCCAGCAGTTTTCCTTTTGGATGAGCCTCTTTCCAACTTGGACGCTAAGCTCAGGGCATCCATGCGTTCTGAGATCGTAAAGCTGCATAAAAGGCTGGGGACTACCTTCGTATATGTAACCCACGACCAGACCGAGGCTATGACCATGGGTGATAAAATAGTAGTTATGAAGGACGGCTTTATACAGCAAGTAAATACGCCTCAGTATCTTTATGATTCTCCATGCAATCTTTTCGTAGCAGGCTTTATCGGTACTCCACAGATGAACTTCATGGATGTTACCATTAAAAATACCAGCGACGGCTATGTTGGTTCTTTTGGTGAATTTAACGTTCCTATTTTGCCATCCCGTATAAGTCCTGAAAAGCTTAAGGCTTATGAAGGCAAGCAGCTTATCATGGGCGTCCGTCCGGAAAATCTCCATGACGAAGAGGTATATATGGACCTTGCCACTACCTGTAAAATAAAGGCAAACGTAGAGCTTGCCGAAATGATGGGTTCCGAAATCTTCCTTTATCTGGAAAGCGTAGGCAATAAATTGATCGCAAAGGTTCCGCCGCGTTCAAAGGCCAAGGACGGAGATACCATTGACTTGGCTATCGACTGCACTAAGGTACATCTTTTCGATAAGGAAACCGAGCTTACATTATGTGATTTACCTTAAGTCATTATTCTGCGTGCAAAATGCCTGCAAACCCTAACAGTGGGTTTGCAGGCATTTTTAATGAAAAATTTACCTTCCTCCATTATTTGTCCGCTGTTCAACCTCGTCCGCCAGCCTTTTCAACACATCCTCGACGGCTATGCTTCCCTCCTCGCCTTGACGGCTTCTCAGGGCGACTGTTCCGCTTTCCGCTTCCTTCTCTCCTACTACCATCATATAAGGAACCCTCTGGTTGCGGGCCTCTCTAATTTTATACCCTATTTTTTCCGACCGGTAGTCTCCTTCTACACGAAGTCCCCTGCCCTTCATTTTCTTGACAAAGCCTTCCGCGTAATCGTTGTATTTTTCCGAAATCGGCAGAACTATGGCCTGTACGGGAGCCAACCATGTGGGGAAAGCACCTGCGTATTTTTCAATCAGCATTGCCAGAGTCCTTTCATAGCAGCCGATAGATGTTCTGTGGATGATAAAAGGATGCTTTTTAACACCGTCACTGTCTATATAAGTCATATTGAAGCGCTCCGCCAGGAACGGATCAACCTGTACCGTGATAATAGTGTCCTCCTTCCCATGAACATTTTTAAACTGAATATCCAGCTTTGGCCCATAAAACGCGGCTTCTCCCGCAATCTCCTTAAATTTGAAATCAAGCTGCGTGAGCATATCCCTCATTATTATCTGGGTTTCTTCCCAGATCTCCGCGCTGCCGATATATTTTTCACTGTCCTCAGGGTCCCAGGTAGAAAATTGATAAGTTATGTCGTCCTGAATGCCCAAGGTATTCATAAAGTATTTTATCAATTCTACAACGCCCTTAAATTCCTCCTCAAGCTGCTCCCTGGTACAGACAAGATGAGCCTCGGAAATGGTAAACTGCCGCACTCTTATAAGCCCGTGCATTTCTCCGGAGGCCTCGTTGCGAAAAAGCGTGGAGGTTTCCCCGTAACGTATGGGTAAGTCCCTGTAGCTATGCTGTTCAGCATTATAAATCGTGTATTGGAACGGGCAAGTCATGGGCCGCAGAGCAAATACTTCATCATCCTTTTCCTCATCGCCAAGCACAAACATGCCTTCCTTATAATGATCCCAATGGCCAGACAGCTTGTATAAATCACTTTTAGCCATAAATGGAGTTTTAGTCAGCACATAGCCTCTTCTTTCTTCCTCGTCCTCAACAAATCTCTGCAAAAGCTGAACTACTCTTGCTCCGTTAGGCATAAGTAAGGGAAGCCCCTGTCCAATCAATTCGGAGGTGGTGAACATCTTCAGCTCTCTTCCCAGCTTGTTATGATCTCTCTTTTTGGCTTCCTCTCTTTGCGTCAGGTATTCCTCCAGCTCAGAATTTTTCGGGAAAGCCGTTCCGTAAATGCGGTTTAGCATCTTATTCTTTTCGCTGCCGCGCCAGTACGCTCCTGATGAACCGGCTTCTGATATAAGCTTAACGGCCTTCACATCCTTTGTGCTAAGCAGATGAGGCCCGGCGCAAAGATCAATAAAATCACCCTGCTGATAGAAGGATATTACTGCGTCCTGAGGAAGGTCGTTTATCAATTCCGTCTTATATGGTTCGTCCAGCTTTTCCATAAGCGCAACAGCTTCCGCTCTGGAAATCTCAAACCTGGTTATCTCCAAGCCTTCCTTAATGATCTTTTTCATTTCCTTTTCAATGGCTTCTATCTCCTGGGATAGAAAAGCTTTCTCCCTGTCAAAATCATAATAAAAGCCTTCTTCCGTTGCTGGCCCTATGGCCAGCTTGACCTCAGGATGCAATCTTTTTACAGCCTGGGCCAGAATGTGAGACGCGGTATGCCTGTAGGCCCGGCGCCCCTCGGGGTCGTTAAAGGTAAGAATACTAAGCTCGGCGTCGTTGCTGAGCGTATAGCGCAGATCCTCTACCCTTCCGTTTACCATAGCGGCGCAGGCAGCTCTTGCCAGACCAGGGCTTATATCCTTAGCGATTTCATAAACGCTCATGCCGTCTTGATATTCTTTCTCCACTCCGCCTTTTAAAGTGATCTTCATTTGTTTTCCACTCCTTCAAATTATAAAAGAAACAGCTCCCGTCCCTTTTCACTGGAAAAAGGGACGGGAGCTGTTCGCATGCTTCCGCGGTTCCACCCTGATTGAGGCCGGCGACAGAGGAGATTAATGTTTTCCTCGTTCGGTTTAACGGCCCCCGCTCATTATGATTATAACGTGATCAACGTGCCCTATTAAGGCCGCTCCCAGGTGGTTTTAAAAGGCTGCTGACAGGCCGCTTTCAGCTAATGCGTCCCTCTCTATAGACAGCGTTGCCTTCTACTGTCCTGTTCATAGCGTTAAGCATATTTACTATAGTATAACCAAAAAAGTTAAAATGTCAAAAAATATTTTTGTTCAACCTCCAAAATTGAAAATCAGCAAGCCGGTTAAAATAACCGCCCCTCCTATGATAGTCGGAAGGTCCGGCCACTCTTTCGCAATTAGGAGTCCTAATATAGTTGTTAAAAACGGAGTAACAAACATATAGTTGCTTACAGACGATATACGCTTAGCTTTTGTGAATGCCTTAGACCATGATAAATAAGCAAACGCGCTTGAAAATATTCCAAGTATGGCTATGTAAAACAGCTGCGCCGCCGGTGCTCCTTTCACTTCTTCAACGGAAATTGGCAAAAATACAGAAAGCATAATTGTTCCCGCGAAAATACTGAAAGCTGTGGTTTGCAGCGCGGAGTATGTATTGGTCAGTTTGCGCTGCAAAAGATTGTAGAAGCTCAACAAAACCGCCGCCGAAAGCAGCCAGACAAGCCCTTTATTTAGAGTAAAAATCCCATTCAGCAGAGTTAAAATGATAACGCCTGAAAACGCAATACCAATTCCGGCCCACTGAAAATGTTTTAACCGCTCTTTGTAAAAAAAGTTGGCTAACAAAGCAGTAATAATAGGAACAGTCGTAATAATTACACTGCTTGTTGACGCGGTTACAGTTTCACAGCCTTTGTTAAAAACGATCATATATAGAAAAAAGCCTGACGCGCCTGACAAAATGAACCATTTAATATCTGATTTTTTCGGAGGCTTCATTTTTGTCGTGAAAGCTACAATAATTAATGTAAATGAAGCGACAAAATACCGCAGTAACCCCAATGAATACGCAGAAAAATATCTTAACGCCATTCGGGTAAGTACAAATGCCATCGACCAAAAAATAATTGTGATAATAGCATAAGTGTGAAAGCTGTCTTTTATTTTATTTGTTTTTCCTGTAGCTTCATTGCGTCTTGCCGCAAGCTGCGTTAAATTCACCATAAACGTGTTCCTCCAATATTATGCATAATTACTGCAATATTATGCCTGACAAATTAAGCTTCGTCAAAGGTTTTATTTGCGATACCTGATCAAACCCTATGCGCAAATAGACACTAAATTAAACTCAATAAATTTATATGTCAATAATTTATATTGAAAAAATACGCTCTATGCTATATACTTTTTCACTATAAAATACACTAAGAACGCATGATAATAATTTGGAGGTAATAAAGATGATTTCAGCAAGTGAGTTTAGAAATGGTGTTACGGTAGAAATAGACGGCGCAATTTTTACCATAATTGAATTTCAGCATGTAAAGCCTGGGAAAGGCGCTGCCTTTGTAAGAACAAAATTGAAAAACCTGGTATCGGGAGGCATTGTTGAAAGAACCTTTCGCCCGACTGAAAAAATGCCCAGAGCTCATATAGACCGTCTTGATATGCAGTATCTTTACAGCGATGGCGAGCTTTATCATTTTATGGATAATGAATCCTTTGAGCAAATGGCCCTTAACGCTTCCGACGTAGGAGATACTTTAAAATACGTAAAGGAAAACGAAATGGTCAAAATTTTATCTCATAACGGCAATGTTTTCGGCATAGAACCGCCTACACAGGTAGAGCTTTCTATCACCGACACGGAGCCGGGCTTTAAAGGCGATACGGCTACAGGCGCTACAAAACAGGCTACGCTGGAAACAGGAGCTGTGGTAAATGTTCCGTTGTTTATAAACCCGGGTGAGACTATCAAGGTTGATACCAGAACAGGCGAATACATGGGCAGAGTATAATTTAATATGAAATTTAAGAAGACTCCCGTAAGCGAAATGCTTTTCGAGAGTCTTTTATATTTCATAAATCGCCTTCACATCTACCCTTCCTGCTCCCAGGTTAACCGTCAACTGTACCTTGTAGGATTCATTCTCAATGGTAATGGTGCACGGGGTTGAAGTAGTGCCCGTGCCTGTGTAGATAACCTTATTTGAACTGCTGTTTATGTCATTCAAGTACACGCCATTCGGCAGGTTAATGGTTTTTTTGTTATCTAAATCATTTTCTGGATAAAGATAATATAAATTATTTTCAAGATCAAACAACACTACGTATTTCCTGTTTTCCGATATTGCTATGCGCTGAGCGTAGCGAAGGTCGGACTTTATTTGCCAGCTGGCTTGATTAATTCTCTGTTTACTTAAAAACGAAGGAGACAATGTAACAAATCCCAGAATCGTAGTCATAATGGCCAAGACAATTATTAATTCAATAAGAGTAACGCCTTTACTGCTTTTCATACGGCTGTTACATATTGTAAACCGCTTTTTTTATGTACTCCACAGGCATTTCCTTACCTGTCCAAAGCTCAAACGCCGCGGCGCCCTGCCAAAGCATCATGCCTAAGCCGTTTACTGTTTTACAGCCACAGGCCTCCGCCATGGCCAGCATCTTGGTTTTTATCGGGTTATAAACCGTGTCCGCGACAACCAGATCCGGTCTTAGCATAGCCTCATCGGTTATAATGCTCACTTGATCCAATGGCTTCATCCCTACGCCGGTAGCGTTAATAAAGATCGCGCTGTCAGCTATATCCGCTCTTAATGCCTCAGTGTCAGCCAAATCAGTCAGCTTTGCCATAGAGCCGGTATTGTTCATTATTTTTTCAACTGTTTTTTCACCGTTTTCATAAAACTTATCTTTGATGTTGTAAATCGCGATTTCCTTAACGCCATCAAGAGCTCCTTGAATGCATATGGCCGTAGCCGCGCCTCCCACACCTGCTATTGTCAATTTTTTTCCGATTATATCAACGCCGGCTTCCTTAAGGCTTCGCATAAAGCCCGTACCGTCCGTTATATGCCCTGTAAGAACGCCTTCATCGTTCACAATAGTATTTACAGCCCCAACCAACTGAGCGGCTGGAGAAAGTTTATCCAAATACTCGCAAACAAGCGTCTTATTAGGCATGGAAATGTTAGAGCCCCGCATGCGCAATGCTCTAATGGACTGCACCGCGTCTTTGAGCTGTTCGTTTTCAACCTCAAAGGCAAGATAAGCGTAATCAAGTCCAAGCATAGCAAAGGCTTCGTTATGCATAGCTGGTGACAAGCTGTGTCTGATAGGGTATGCCATCAATCCTATAAGCTCAGTATGACCTGTAATTCGTTCCGGCATTCGTATATCCTCTTTCTAAAATTTTATCCTTCTACGTACTTCGGTCTCTTCGAGATTCGAGACATTATAATGCCTATAGCGCAGGATATTCCAATTATCATGAAAGCAGTTAAATAGCCGTCAAAGTATGTCATAGAAATGGATACCACACTGTTCGCCACAAGTCCGCCGATCCCATAAGCCAGGAAAACGAACGCGTAATTGCCGCTGTAATATTTAGTACCGAAATAATCCATCACAATTGAAGGATAAGCCCCCATCATAGCGCCAAAGCACACCGCAAGCCCGCCTATACCGATAGCTATCAGGGCGAAGCTGGTCATAAACCTCAATGTAAGAAAAAGCACCAGATCCAAGGCATAGATAATGCTAACTACCTTTGCCGCTCCCAGCTTATCCGATGACGCGCCTCCCACAAAACGTCCCACTGTGTTTGCGATAGAAAGCACACTTACAATAGCTCCTGCTTGTATTGGGGTCAGTCCCGCGATTTCCTGCGCGACAGGAGACGCATGGCCAATTATAAAAAGCCCTGCTACATTGGCAAACAAATACATAATAAGAAGAAACCAATATTGCTTTGTACGAAGCATCTCAGAAGACGTATAATCGTGAGCAGGCACAGCGGAAACGCCTGTTGTCGGCGGCTGCCAGCCTTCCGGCCGAAAGCCGTCGGGAGCAACCTTCATCATAGGCGCGCCGATTGCTAACCCAACAAGAGTGATAGCTCCTTGTATAAGAAATGTCTTATTCGGACCAACCGATTCGATGAGCATTGTACAAACAGGGGCAAAGATAATGGAGCCCATGCCAAAGCCCGCAACTGTCAGTCCTGATATAAGTCCTTTTTTATCCGGAAACCATTTTGCGCTGGTCGCAATTGGAACACCGTAAATTAATCCAACGCCAATTCCTCCTAAAACGCCATATCCAATATAGAGAATAGGAAGTGAATTTGCGAAGCTGCTAATTGCGAGTCCAAGAGCGAGAAGTACCGCGCCAATGAGAACAGTAACTGTCGGGCCTCTTTTAGGTAAAATTCTGGACGCAAAAATCATAAAAACAGGTATTAACAGCGTAGCAATAGAAAAAGTCAGCGAAATACTGCTTTTTTCCCATCCATACTGTTTAATTAATGGATTCACATATAGACTCCAGCTATAAAGCATACCTGCACAGAATTGGCATATGATCCCGCCAATTACCACCCTCCAACGAAGATTAGATTTTTTCATGACTAATTATTCCTTTCTTTCCAGAACTTGATCCGGAACTTGATCCTGCAGGTACAGAAACGGCCGCCGATTTACAGCGGCCGCTCCTCTGTTTATGATCACAAACCTTTATTTTACGCCCATCCATCCGGAGATGACCATTTTCTGCACCTCTGAGGTACCTTCATAGATCTCGGTGATCTTGGCATCACGCATTAAGCGCTCAAAAGGATATTCACGAGTATAGCCATAACCGCCGACAAGCTGAAGCGCCCGGCGCGTAACATCGCTGGCTGTTTCTGAAGCAAAGAGCTTCGCCATAGCCGCAAGATGGCCGTATGGCTCATGATCCTGCTTCGCCTGAGCCGCCCGGTAAATGAGCAGCTTAGAGGCGTCTACCTTGGTCTGCATTTCCGCCAATTGGAACTGGGTATTCTGGAACTGGCTTATACGTCTGCCGAATTGCTCACGCTGCGACACATACTTTACGCATTCATCAATAGCGTTTTGGGCAATGCCCAGAGCCTGAGCGGCTATACCAATACGTCCGCCATCCAGCGTTGTCATAGCTATCTTGAAGCCCTTGCCTACCTGGCCAAGCAGATTCTCCTTTGGTATTTTGCAGTCCTCAAAAATCAGCTCATACGTAGAGGAGCCGCGGATACCCATCTTCTTTTCCTTCGTGCCGAAGCTGAAGCCGGGGGTGCCCTTCTCTACTATAAAGGCCGATATACCTTTGGTTCCTTGGCTTTTATCAGTCATAGCCATTATTACATATACTTCGGCATAAGAGCCATTTGTAATAAATATCTTAGAACCGTTTAGAAGCCAGTGGTCTCCCTTATCCTCAGCAACAGTCTTCTGGCTGGCGGAGTCGGTACCCGCCGAAGGCTCGGTCAGTCCGAAAGCACCCAGCTTTTCCCCGGAGGCAAGAGGAGTAAGATATTTTTTCTTCTGCTCTTCCGTTCCGTATTCTGATATTGGCCAGCAGCACAGCGAGCTGTGAGCAGATACCATAACAGAAGTAGTGGCGCAATGCTTAGCCAGTTCTTCGCAGGCAGCGATATAGGTTACATAAGAAAGGCCTGCTCCGCCGTACTCCTCAGGAAACGGCACGCCCATCATGCCCATTTCGGCCAGCTTATGCCAAGTCTCCTCCGGGAACCTCTCGTTTTCATCAATCTCTGCTGCGATAGGAGCAACCTCGCTCACACAAAAGTCGTGTAGCATAGAAATAATTTCTTGTTCGTCAGCTGTAAACTTAAAATCCATAATATACAAATCCTTTCTTGTAAGCTTTATTAGCTTTTGATTCGTTTTATTTCATTAATGAGAACAGGAATCACTTCCTTGATATTACCAACAACGCCGTAATCAGCAACCTTGAAAATAGGAGCGTCAGGATCCTTGTTGATGGCCACGATGCAGTCGGAACCGCTCATACCTGCCAAATGCTGGATAGCTCCGGAAATTCCGCAAGCAATGTACAGCTTTGGACCAACGGTTTTGCCCGTTTGTCCTACCTGATGAGTATGGGAGATCCATCCGGAGTCTACCGCCGCCCTGGATGCTCCTACGGTGGCGCCCAGTACAGCCGCCAGCTCACGTATAGGCTCAAAGCCCTCAGGGCCGCCAACGCCGCGTCCGCCGGATACGATGATCTCGGCTCCTTCCAGGTCTACAAGCTCTGCTCCCAGCTCCTGGATCACTTCAATCAATTTTGTCCTGATACGTCCTTCTGGGATTCGGATGTCTTCCCGGATAACCTCGGCTTGGCAAGAGTCATCCGGCTCGCCCTTCTTGAAAACGCCAGGGCGGACAGTTCCGATTTGAGGACGATGATCGGGGCAAAGAATGGTAGCCATCAGATTTCCGCCGAAGGCAGGACGCGTCCATGCCACGTTTCCGCTGGCTTCATCAATGGCAAGGCCTGTACAGTCTGCTGTCAGACCGGTCCTTAAACGGCAAGCAAGTCTTGGGGCCATATCCCGGCCAAGGTTGGTAGCGCCTATCAAAATCGTTGTTGGAGCATACTTTTCCACCAGCGTAGTAAACGCATCCACATAAGCATCTGTGGTATAATGGGCATATTCAGGCCCGTCTACTAATATAATTTTGTCAGCTCCAAAAGCAGTTGCGGATTTTACCGCCTCCTCAGCGTCTGATCCAATCACAACGCCGACTAATTCCCCGCCTTGGGTGTTAGCCAGTTCACGTCCGGGCCTCAATAGCTCCAGACCGACGTTTCTTGCCTTTCCTACATTGTCAGTTTCTACAAATACCCACAAGTCTTTTGTCTTAGCTTCCATATTCATTCACCTCTTTAAATTATGCTTGCATCGCTGAGCAGTTGAGCTAACTTTAGGCCGGAGCCCTCATCTGTCTCTTCTTGAATCATTATGTTCTCTTTTTTAAGTGATGGGGTAAAGGTCTTCTTCACCTTTGTCGGCGACCCTTTCAGCCCTGCCCACTGCAGATCAATTTCAAAATCCTGAGAGGTAAGCGTGGGTATTGCAGCCTTATTAGCAGCCATCTTGCTTTTTATCGTTGGATATCTGGGTTCATAAGCAGGCTTGGTTACGGTTACAACACAGGGCAGCTTTGCTTCAATTATCTCATAGCCCTCAGCGCATTCACGCTTTACCCTGGCGCTGTCCCCCTCTACCGAGGCCTCGACCGCATATGTGACCTGGGGATAATCCAAATGTTCAGCCAATTCTGGCCCAACCTGCGCCGTATCTCCGTCAATTGCCTGCTTACCGCAGAATATGAGGTCAAATTTACCCTCAAGCTCCTCCAGCTTAGCAACTGACTTGGAGAGAATATAACTGGTTGCTAACGTATCCGAACCGCCAAACGCCCGGTCGCTTACTAAATACGCTTTGTCAGCGCCTACGGACAAGCACTCCTTTAAAGCGGTTTTGGCCTGTTCGGGCCCCATGGATACCACCACTATCTTGGTACCGCTCATAACGTCTTTGATCTTTGCCGCTGTCTCCAGTGCATAAGCGTCAAAGGTATTGACGATGCTGGGCACACCTTCGCGGATAAGTGTGTTGGTCTCTGGATTGATTTTTATTTCTGTTGTGTCGGGGACTTGCTTGATGCATACAAGAATGTTCATTTTTGTTGCTTCCTCCTTGCGTCATTTAATTTAATATATTTGAAACCGCTTAATAATATCATAAATTAGAAAATAAATACACCTGCAAATTGAAGCCGCCCGCAACTGCAGGCGGCGTTTTTACCTACCGGCAGTGTGTATTATTTTCACCCATTTATATGGAGCGGCGCCAAATCTTCATTTCTTGCGCGTCACGGATTAACTGCTCACGGAAATCTGGATGAGCTATGGAAATAATACGCTCCGCCTTTTCCCAGGTGGAACAGCCCTTTAAATTTACTTTTCCATATTCCGTCACCAGGTAGTGGACATTAGCCCGGGTATCGGTAACGATGGAGCCGAGGCTCAGTGTAGGTACGATACGGCTTTTTAACTGTCCGGATTTGTCCTTGTAAGCAGACGAGCAGCACAAGAAGCTTTTACCGCCTTCCGACAGATACGCGCCCATTACAAAGTCGAGCTGTCCTCCGGCGCCGCTGATCTGCTTAATACCGGCGGATTCCGCGTTTATTTGCCCAAACAGGTCTATGTCCACCACGTTGTTAATGGAGACAAAATTATCTATTTGAGATATAACCCTCGCATCGTTGGTATAGTCAACAGTTGTTGCCATACACTCCGGATTGTCATTGAGAAAATCATAGAGCTTTTGAGTTCCCGCGCCGAAAGCATATGTTTGGCGTCCCCGGTCTATGGACTTTTTCAAACCGGTTATTTTTCCCGCCATGGACATATCCACAAAGGCGTCCACATACATCTCCGTATGTACGCTCAAATCCTTAAGATCAGACTGCACAATTAGGGAGCCTACCGCGTTGGGCATACCTCCGATTCCTAACTGGAGGCACGCGCCGTTAGGGATCTCTTCAACAATCAGCTTAGCTACAGCCTCATCAACTTCTGTTGCGGACGCAGCACCCAGTTGACCAAGAGGAGGGTTGTCCCCTTCCACAATCATATCCACCTGAGAAATATGGATGGCGGCCTCTTTGCCTCCCAAGCAGCGAGGCATATTCTGATTTACTTCTACTATAATGATTTCAGACCTCTCACACACCGCAGCCATATGGGATACGCTTGGCCCGAAGTTGAAATAACCGTGGTCATCCATAGGAGATACCTGGAACATAGCCACATGAATAGGTTCCACATTATCACGATAATACCTGGGAAGCTCCGAATAACGTATAGGGGCGTAATATGTAGCTCCGTCCGCAACCATTTTGCGCTCCACGCCGGACATATGCCAGGAATTCCATGTGAAGTGTTCCGCTACGTCAGGAACCTGCATAATAGCAGGCTTTTTAAAAATAACGCCTCCTCTGGCCTTAACATCTGTAAGCTCCTGCCAACGTTCCGCAAGCGCTCTGTCCAAAGCATCCGTCGTGGCTACGCACCAGCCGTAGTCTATCCAATCGCCTGACCGGACGACTTTCACCGCTTCTTGAGGAGTAGTCAGCTTGTTTTGATATAACGACTTATAATCCATTACTTATCCTTTCAATTCTCTTCCTGCTTTTATTTTGAATAGTCATAAAAGCCTTTGCCAGTCTTTTTGCCCAACAGGCCGCCGCGAACCATTTTCCGCATTAGCAGTGACGCGCGATACTTGGTATCTCCTGTCTCCTCGTATAGCGTATCCATAATCGCCAGGCATACGTCCAACCCAATAAAATCTCCCAAGGTCAGAGGCCCCATGGGGTGATTCGCGCCCAACTGCATGGCCTTGTCAATATCGGCCACGGACGCGACTCCTGTCTCTACCAAACCGGCAGCCTCATTAATCATGGGGATCAATATCTTATTAACTACAAAGCCGGGAGCTTCAGCTACTTCTACCGGTTCCTTGCCGACGTTCTGGGCCAGCGTGTAAACAGCCTTAAAGGTTTCGTCTGAGGTGTTGGCTCCCCGAATCACTTCCACCAGCTTCATAACTGTAGCCGGGTTAAAAAAGTGCATCCCGATAAATCGATCTTGCCTTTTTGTGGCCGCTCCGATTGCGGTAATGGAAATCGAGGATGTGTTGGAAGCAAAAATGGTTTCAGCCTTGCATATGCTGTCCAGCTCAGCAAAGACCTTACGCTTTACATCTATGTTTTCAACAATGGCTTCAATTACCAGGTCCGCGTCCGCCGCAGCATTAATATCTGTGGTAAAGCTAATCTGGTCTGTGACCGCTTTCTTCCCGGCCTCATCCAGCCTCCCTTTGGAAACAAGCTTATCCAGCCCTTTGTTCAGCCTGGACTCAGAGCCTTTGATGATCTCTTCCGTTACGTCGCGTACTACTACATCATAGCTTTTTTTCGCAAATACTTGGGCAATATCCAGCCCCATAGTACCGCCGCCTACTATAACTATTTTTTTCAAGTTTTTTTCCTCCTTCACTCTTTACTTTCCTTTAAAGTTCTTTTCGGTGCGTTTTTCCACAAAGGCCGTCATGCCTTCCACTTGATCCTCCGTGGCGAAACAAAGGCCAAAAGCTTCAGCCTCGTAAGCCACAGCTGTCCCTATATCCGTTTGCATTCCCTTGCGTATACACCGTTTAGACTGCTTGACAGCTATCTGCGCCTGGGCGGAGATGGCGTTTGCCATTTCCATAGCCTTTGCCATAAGCTCATCGGGAGGATATACGGCGTTTACCAGGCCCATCTCCTTTGCCTCCGAGGCGCTGATGATACGGGCAGTTAGAATAAGCTCCATAGCGCGGCTTATACCGACAATGCGCGGCAAGCGCTGTGTACCGCCAAAACCAGGAGTAATGCCAAGACCTACCTCCGGCTGGCCGAATTTAGCCTTTTCACTGGCTATGCGGATATCGCAGCTCATAGCAAGCTCGCAGCCGCCGCCAAGGGCAAAGCCGTTTACTGCGCAGATAACAGGCTTCGTCATGTTTTCTATCTTCATAAACACACGGTTGCCTGCGTCTCCAAATTTTTTACCCTCAATCGCGCCCATGTCTTTCATTTCGCCAATGTCGGCCCCGGCTACAAAGGAGCGACCCGCGCCGGTGAGGATGACAACGTCGATATCGTCATTCTCCTCCACAGCATTTACGGCTACGTCTAAATCTTCGATAACCTGGCTATTCAAGGCGTTCAACGCTTCCGGCCGAGTCACGGTTAAAATTCCTATGCGGCCTTCCAATTTCAAATCGATATAGCTCATTTTATGTTCATTCCTTTCATTGCGCCGCGGCGCAAAATTTTAGAACAAATCGCGCTTTGCGCGTATTAGCATTTTTCAAAAACCGTAGCAATACCCATACCGCCGCCGATACAAAGAGTTGCCAGCCCCTGCTTGGCATCCGGTCTTTTTTGCATTTCATGAAGTAAAGTAACTATAATTCTGGCGCCGGAGCAACCAATTGGGTGTCCAATAGCAATCGCGCCGCCGTTAACATTAACCTTTTCCATATCGAACCCAAGATCCTTCGCTACCGCGACAGATTGGGCAGCAAATGCCTCATTTGCTTCAACTAAATCCATATCAGAAATCTCTTTGCCTGCTTTTTTCAAGGCTGACTTAGACGCGTCCACAGGGCCGATACCCATTATCGAGGGATCAACTCCGGCCTGACCCCAGCCGGTGAGCTTCGCCATAGGCTTTAATCCGTATTTCTTCACAGCCTCACCTGAGGCTACCAATATAGCGGCGGCGCCGTCGTTTATCCCAGACGCGTTGCCCGCGGTTACCATTCCTCCGTCTTTTTTGAAGGCTGGTTTTAATTTAGCCAAGCCCTCGGCAGAGCTGTTTGCTTTGGGGTATTCGTCAACCTTGAACTCTACGGTATCCCTTTTTACCTTAACAGGAACCGGGACGATCTCTTCCTCAAACTTGCCGGAATTAATAGCGGCTACGGCTTTCTGCTGGGAAGACAGGGCAAACGCGTCTAATTCTTCACGTGTAAGACCCCATTGGTCGCAGATGTTCTCAGCTGTCATTCCCATGTGATAGTTATTGTAAACATCCCACAGGCCGTCCTTTACCATGGTGTCCACAAGCTGGGTGTCAAACATACGGGCTCCCCAGCGCCCTGATGGAAGCGCATATGTAGCGGTGGACATGTTTTCCGTTCCTCCGGCCACGACTATATCGGCGTCACCCGCCAAAATCGCCCGAGCGGCCTCAACTACAGTCTTCATTCCTGATCCGCATACCATGTTCACAGTGGTTGCGGGTACACTAATGGGCAGACCCGCCTTAAGCGTAACCTGTCTGGCCACATTTTGCCCCAAGCCGGCGGTAAGCACCGCGCCATATAATACCTCGTCTACCTGATCAGGCTGCACTCCGCCCCGCTTTAGAACCTCACTAACCGTTATGGCTCCCAATTCAGCCGCGGAAACGTCCTTTAACGCTCCGCCGTAAGAGCCTACGGCTGTACGGCAACAATTAACTATGTAGATTTCTTTCATGTTCTTTCTCCTTTCATTATATGCAAATTTATTTGCTTTTTTAATAAAATAATGATGGTTCAGCCCTGCGCTTATATTCAGCTTCCAGCTCATGCTTATGATATAGATAACTCTCATCGTCATAGTACCGGGCTTCTATGGGACACTTTTTTATACAAGCGCCGCATTTTATACAAATACTAGTATAATTTTGTACATCTTTCGGATCAATGGAGCCCATAGGGCAAACCTCGGCGCAATGGCCGCACGCAACACATGTATCCTTAACTTTAGGCTTTACCTTACGAATATCTATGGCGTTGCCGGATCGATCCCTAGGCTGGTAATAATTCCTGATTGGGTCATTGCCGCATACAGATACGGGAGTAGTAAACAGTCCTGCCGCCAGATTGGCAGCAACTTCCTTGGCAAACTCCTCCGCCAGCTTTAGATCAGCCTCGTCCGGCCGGCCCTTCCCCAATATTTTGGAAAAGGAATGCTCTCCTATGAAAGCTGCCGCTGCTGCTGTTCGAAATCCCCTGGCTTCTAAAATATTCCTTAATTCAATAAGAGCGTCATCATAATTCCTGTTACCAAAAAGAACCACCGGAACTGCCAGCGCTCCGCCTCCCTCAAGGGTATTCAGGTATTTAAGCAGCACATTGGGCACACGCCCGGCATACACAGGGACGCCAAATACCACCAGATCCTCAGATCCAAACTCCTTGACGGACTCCCGGGAATGGGGCAATGTGAAGTCAAACAACCGTAGAGGAATCCCAATAGACGCAGCCAAAGACCGGGAGATTTGCGTGACGATTTTTTCAGTTGTCCCGGTCGGGCTGAAATAAGCCGCCCAAACCCTTCTTTTATCTTGGTGTAAGATATCCAAAACACTTCTTAGCGCCTCAGCCGGAAGCTGTCCGGGTGCTGAGGCTTCTACCGCGGTTCCGAAAGTCAACGCCGAGCCAAAAAATTCACCAGCGACCCGGCTGACAACCCCTTGGCTTCCCATCGACATTGTAATAATGGGACAGTCGAGGCTTTGCGATACTTCCGCCGAAACAGACAGAAGATCCAGTACATCCTCAATTTTCTTTGGCATTACGGCAAGCTTTGGGATATCCGCTCCCAGCCTGCGCATTCTGAGCAAAATATCCGCCATAATTTGCCGAGGAGGCGTCTCCTGGAAGTTGTGGCTGGACATAATAACCTTAACGCCATTGCTGGAAGCGGCAGCCAGCAGTTCCCGGCAGCCCTTTTCGCCTACGGACAGCTCTACATCCAACAAATCTATAAGTCCGGTGATGGACGCCATTTGACACAAATGTATGTAGTCTTCGGTTTCAATGCACCTGTTCCCACCCTCCTCTTTCCTGCGGAAGGTATACAACAGCGGAGTCTCTCCCAAAATTCCTCTCAGCGCGGACAACGCTTCTTTAACTTTATCCGATGATTCAACGTCCTCAAAGCAATCTGTCCTCCACTCAACCAAATCCGCGCCGGCAGCGATAGCCACTGCCGCTTCCTTCATAATGGAGGATAAGGTGGCGCTTACTAGAGGAATACATATTTTCGGAATACCTTTGCCTAATGTCACATTCCTTATGGTAACTGTCTTAGTCATCACAACCCCCCCAGTCACAGTAATCATATTTTTCTATTCTTTTTTAAATACCTGTTGATAACTATTTTTTCCGGGCCCCTCTTAAGCTTTACGCTCCACTCATCCCGTGGTGATACTGGCTTAACCAATATTGAATATAATTTACACCGATTACCGCACCAAACATCCGTAAAAATTTGATCACCTATCATAACTGCCTTCTCCGGGCTTCCGTTCATTAAAGATAAGGCCTTCATCACGCCGGATTTGCCAGGCTTTTTTGCCCGAGCTACATAATAAAGCCCTAATGGACGGTTAAATGCTTCAACTCGTTCGGGCTTGTTATTTGAAAGTATGCAAATAGAGAATCCGCTGTTTTTAAGCTGTTGAATGTGCCTGATTACTTCCTCCGGAGGGAAAGTAACGTTAAAGGGAGCCAAAGTGTTATCCAGGTCAAAAATTAAGAAGTTTCTCTTTAGCGACAGCAGCTTGTTATAAGGAATATCAAAAATACTTTCACAATACTGATCCGGGTATAAACATTCGAACATTTATGTCTCCTATTTGTTTTGATTTTTATATATTATCATAAAAAACTACCTATATAAAAACACAAATAGCAGCGAAGAGCAGC
>Ga0153944_1000216_pt1 | contig 24616 bp, 23 predicted proteins | sample TSNJ028MetaG_FD_104703 | JGI IMG/M metagenome (GOLD analysis project Ga0153944, IMG submission 104703) | Attine ant fungus gardens microbial communities from New Jersey, USA - TSNJ028 MetaG | ecosystem: Host-associated > Fungi > Mycelium > Unclassified | place: USA: New Jersey, Wharton State... | reverse complement strand
TCAAAACCCAAGAATAGGATTCAAAGGAAGAAGGAAGAGAAAGTACAAAGCAGCAGAAAGGTTCATGGAGAGAATAAAGAGGATTCAGGAGGAGGCAAAAGCAGTGCTAAGTAAAGTGTAGAAGAAAATAAAAAGATTTGCAGATAGAAAATAGAGCAAAGGGAAAGAATACAAAGTAAGGGATCTAGTATTGCTAAGTACCAAAGATTTAAAGTGGCAAATGAAGAGAAAAAGGTCGGAAAAACTAACAGAGTGCTTTGTAGGGCCTTATAAAGTGAAAGAAATTGTCTCAAGTAATGCTATAGAGTTAGAACTACCTAGTTCTATTAAAATCTATTCTGTAGTTAACATAAGCCAAGTACGCTTGTATAAGTCCTAGATAGAAGGACAGAAAAGGATACCACCAAAGCTAGTTATTATAGAAGAAGAAGAAGAGTTCAAAGTAGAGAGAATACTAAATAAAAGGGTAGTAAGAGGAAAGAAGAAGTTTTTGGTACAATGAAAAGGATATATAGCAGAAGAAGATACATGGGAAAGTAGAGAAAATTTGGAAAATACAAAAGAGTTGGTAGAAGAGTTTAAGAGAGAGTATGGGGAAGAGGCCAAAGAAATAAGGAAACAGGAGGAAAAAGACAACAAGAAGGTATTCTCAAGGGAATTACCTAGAAGGTTTACAGCAAAAGTATTGTGGAGATGGTCAAATAAAGAGTACAAGAGGCAGAGAGAGAAAAGATGGAAAGAAAATTGGAATTGATAGAAACATTCCTTGGGACAAGGAATCTTGAAGGAAGGGCTATGTTATGAGATAGCTCCTAAGAAGAAAACTCTTTCTTACACATCTATCAACTCAAAGGACTTTACTGGTTTCCATAAAGAACTTAAATTATAAATAGCATGGGAATGCTTACATAAACTATATAGTACCTAGTAAGGGTCTTGTGATCGCAGGAGATAGGTACACAAACCATCAAACATTTGTATAAGTAGCTAGTAAATCCAATGGAGAACTCTATTAAGTTCTTCCTGAACACTTACCTTGAGTGGTCCATAAGCCTTCACAGCTAAGCAACAACAAGTAGTCAAGGAGCATGCTATCCAGATAGTGCTATAACTAGACTATATAAAATATTGTAATTAGTACTGTACTCGACATTGCAGTTGGTATTACAGCTGATTTTGCAGGTGCTAGGCTGAGGCTCTGATATGTATATCCAGCAATTTATCATGTGGTGTATGTCTCAGGTTCCAATAATTTCTGGGATTATGTAATAGCTTTCACCATTTCTAGTTTAGCTTGTCCTGACATAATCACACGGACCCGTGGGCCTAGTGGATCCCTCCCTTAAAGTGCATGACATTTGTGACATCAAATTTAGTGGACAACCAAGTGACAGATCAGTTGACAGCATCACGCGGCCGGCGAGTGGACAGCTGATTGTCCGTCGTGTGTCCATATACTGGTGGTACCGTATCAGTCACAATATCTGGGGAAGTCTGGGGAATTTCAAAATTCAGACCCCGCATCTTGGAGCATTCATACCTGGGTTGGAAGGTCCAGGCACAGGGCACAACACCTGATCATATATGACCCTCGGTGTGACTTTGGGTCACGATGACGGAAAACGGAAGATCCATTCAACAGAGACACTCTTTTCTCCCTGCGTGTGTGTTTGGGTGTTGCACACTACAGCATGCAATTTTAACAATGTCAATGATGGATTATTCGGTGATATTTGTACAACTCAAGATTATGGTTCGAAAGAATATACATCACTCGACCGGGTTTGTAGTGATACAAATATATCCATGGCTCTTGATTCCCTTGTGACCGCTCGCTAACATGAATCTCTTATCTCTATGTTGCCCAATATTATTGGCTCTCCATGAAATATAAATGCCTCAATAGCTCACGCTGGGGTTCACATTCTATCCTGTCCATCACAATGCAACTTCATCCTCCCTCCCACATTCACGATCCAGAACATGCGAAGATGACCAGGAATTTTCTCTGGAAATTGGATTACCATGTGTTGCCGCCACTAGCCTTAGTACGTTCCATTGCTATGGTCAGCCGTTCCTGGTGCCTCAAAGTCATGATTAGTTGTGGCTTGTTAATTTCATCGATAGAAGTAACATGGGAAATGCGAGGCCAGTCCAATTACTGGGTACCGGGAGTCAGTAGTTCAATTTTGATTTAGAATTGCAGGTTTGGAGCGAGACGCTCATCTTCACGGAAATCAATTCAATACCATACTTGCCGGTACGCCTTGAACGGGATTGGCAATCATGTCATATTATCTGAAGGGTACCCAACCGCGGCAGTCTTTTATGTTCCGTGAAAAAAACCATGCCTTTTTATTCTATAGTTCACCGCTGAAAATTTCGCAGTTACCTTCTCGTCGAAGTACCTTCGAACAACGTCATGAAGGTAATTAAACCGAATGTAGGGATGTTCCTCCCAGCACCCACGCTCGTTCTGATATGTTCTAGCGCTGGATCCCTATCCTTGTTGCTGTGTGGGGATTTGTAACTATAATGACATTCCTCGTCTGTCCTACTTTCAGCTAGATTGATCGCAAGTCTGATGAGCTTGACAGGTCAATAGCTATGGTGGTCTTTTAGCCATCCGTATATGCCTTGGTCTTTGTGAGGGGGGCCTACTCCCTGGAATTGTGACGATTTTCCTCTGTACATTGTACGACACGGTCCATTCTGACCAACCGACTGTGATAGATCTTATACCTCAGCACCTTATACAAACGTCATGAATTGCAGTTGAGGTACGTGTATTTACAGCTGATGTTGCATCCACAGTTACTTGAAACTCCCAGGGTCGGCATATTTTATGCATCCGGTAAGCCATTTTATCGCTAAAATTTATTCCAAAAGTCGCCTGAGGTTACAACAAGCCTCGTTATCCGGTGCCTTTGGTGGTAAGTACACAAACATCTTGCACCACCCTGATTGGTTCTCTTATGTCATTGGCCCAGGTCTTCTTGCTTCAGCAATAATCCAAATGGAAGGTGTGGGTGGTCTTTCAGGTTGGCAATGGATTTTTGTCAGTTCCAGTTCCCTCTTCAAGCACAAATCAGCTGAAATTGTCAGATCCTTGAGGGCATTGCAACCATCCTTGCTGCTATCGTAGCAGCTATCATACTTCCGGCAGACCTGACTTCTGCGACTTTTCTTACGCAAGAGGAGAGAGAATTCGCTAGTAAGGTGTCTATCAATCGGTATTTAAATTTATCATGCGGGGGATGTAGTTCGGCGATTCCGGGAAGACGGTGAACCAATGAAAGGTATCTTGACTCATGAAGTTCTCTCAGCAACGGATGAAAGAAGGGTGCTCATTCTTTCTTAGAGTCTTCAACGCTCAGTGCACAGTTAGAAACATATTCCGAGAACGAGTCTTTTGAATGGAGAGAAGTTAAAAGAGGTAGGTAACCCGTTTTCATTACTTCATGGTATTCATGATTCTGGGACATCAGGATTCTTGGACATACAGGTTTGGTTAACCGCTTTTGCTTACCTAGGACTCTCGGTCAGCCTCTACTCGTATTCTCTCTTCTTGTACGCTTGTTTTTTCTGTGATTGTGCACATGCTTCATGTCTTTATAGACCCACAATCATAAACGGGCTGGGATACTCGGGGGTACAAGCTCAGTTACGCACAGGCAAGCAGTCTGTTCTATTCAAGATGGCAGCTTCTGACTGAGAATGTGCTATTCAATAGTACCACCTTATGTCCCAGCTATATTCCTTACTCGTACGTCTCCATCTGGAACTCTCAGCTTGGGACTTAATCTTGATAGTTGTGGTGGCTTACCTCTCTGATCGTCTCAAATTACGAGGCCCCCTCATCTTGATCTGTGTGCCGCTTACTATCATCGGTAAACGTCTGCATATCTTGGATATATCCTCAGATGCTCAGCGTCAAGTATAGGTTATATCATTGCTATCACTGCTACTAATAACACCACGAGATACATCGCCGTCTTCTTTATGGCAGCTGGCAGGTGAGCTACCGCGTATTTCCATGTAAACCACTGAAGTTGAGTGTTCTGTATCTAGTTATCCATCTGCACCCTGTATCCTGTGAGCCTGCACCTCCTGTGGTAGATATCTGGCCTTACGCGCATTCTGTCCAGGTCCATCTTACCCAATAACAGCCGGGGTCATTACAAGAAGGCCACAACAACAGCCCTGCAGCTCACAATAGCGAACACGGCGTAAGTCAAGACAGTGTAAACATCTTGTCTTGTCACATTGAATGCGACCACAGCGGCTTCCCCGCTACGTTTGCTTATACAGAAGGTACATGGTATAGAGTGTACTGTGTACTGGTATAGCCTTTAACAACCCACTGTTAGATCAAGCGCCCGAATATCGCAGAGGTCATTCAATTGTTCTAGGATTTGTGCTTTTATCATGGATATTTACAGCGGCTAATGTGTACGTATACTTTGTCCTCTTTTCATTTTTCTAAGTCTCATATGGGTTCCAGGTGGTACTGCATTTGGGAAAACAAGGCAAGACGCGAGGGGCATCGTCAAGGTAACATCGACAACTATCTGCTCTTGGTAAGAGAGAAAAAAACAAAGGCCCCCATTGGAGACCGACATCCCAACTTCTTGTTCACTCCATAAATAGTTTTGGAAAAAGCGACAATGTGTTAGTGGGGAATATATACAAGAATACAAATCGTATAATATATAGGTACACAGTTCATCGGTCAGACTGATGAGTCGAACTCAGTAGCGATGAATTTGGAAAAGGATACTTGTTGTGTTGGGGGGGTGAGTATTGTTAAATGGAAAGGAGAATCTTTTTTGTCGTAGAGATCTCTGGCGGTATAGAAGTACGATCCGAATTTCGAAGTAACTTCCGACTTGTATGCATCATCAACTGGTGATGACTGTCGCTTCGAGTGTTGTATATTGTCTACTTTGCTCGTTGAGAGCTTCTGCCTCAAAAATATTCTCCCAAGCAGATTCATCTGGCTCGTAAACAGGGCGCATCAACGATTCCAAGAGGCTACACTCGTAAAATCGCTCGTACTTCCCATTTAGCCTGAACCCACAGTATCTTTTCTTCTGTAAGATCTAGTGGGATTGCCGCGATGAATGAAAGTACAATGGATAATAAGTGTGATCTTTGATCGTAGTAAACCGATTGGTGGGCTTACCATCTTACCGGGATCCACCTAATATTCATGTACTCTTTCCAACAAGTACTCCTGTAGAGTTAAGGAGAGTCAATAAGGTCAGACAACGACATGGACAAATCTCAGCCGTATTATTGTTCAGTGACCTTTGAATAGAACCAGTATTTCAAGTGAAAAACAGAAGACAGCCTGACGACCATAATATAAGAACCAACACTATGCCTGTGATTCCCTTGCTGACACTTCTTGCAATGCATGCTCCAGAGATTGAGCACCAGTGGACGTAAAGAGCAATCTAGTCCAACAACTTAATGAACTTGCCCTAGTACAGAGTGAATGCAATTCCTTTGTCGATAACAATCGTAGTCTGCAGTATCCTTGATACATTCGGAAGCCACACTTAGAAGCATCTATAAGATTCAATCTAGAAGGTCAGTCTAAGCTGCATGACCAGGCAGAAGTCCAATACGCCAAGATTATGATGGAAACGTTTCAGCTGTTCATCACGAAACCTACTAGAGGATAAACGGGGCGGCAACATTTCATTTTCTTAGGGTTTGCGGAGAGTGTATAGGTTCAGCCAAACGTGATGATCGGCTTATAGGGGCCGCGCTTGCTGATATCTAGCAAGCAATTGTGTATACGATTTTGAGATCTAAATGTGAAGAAAGCCCTGTGAACATCGCACTCGCAGCAAAATGAGACCTATAGACTTGCTTTGTCCGCGCGTTCTTGACCACCTGGAATAAAGCGACAAATCACAGTGGCTGCTTCAAACCAACGTTTTGCCTCGTCGAAAAAAGAAGCACTGAAGCTGAATCAAAGAAGATTCTTCATATAGATATATGTACACACTGTAAGCACTCAGTCCCTGTGTTGTAGGCGGTGGCGAGCAGCCATTGGCGCTCATCCATGGGGTAAGCCTAAATCGGTAGTTTGGAAAGATGCATGAGCATAGAGATACATAGGCTAAGTGCCCAAACCTGGTCGCCTTCGTGATACTGCTCTAGGACAGACAGTGCTTGTTCGATGTAACCAATCGTTTTGAGCCGATCACTAGCAGTATTCCTAGAGAGCCCGATTGTGCAAAGCCCGCGGAGCCACCGAGAAAATCTTTGAGGGCAAAATCCCTCCTTCACTTGGGAAATTCCATATAATAACTTCTACTCCGAAGTTCAAGAATTTATAGAGCATAATGATAATGCAACGAGAACGAACCTCTAAGCACGAGTATAACACTAATGTAGAAACGGTAGTGAAACACATCCGACTTCAAGGCAATGATACATAACGTACCATTCACAGGTGTTTCCTTATTCGACCACTGCTTAAAATATATCAGATCAGGAGCGCCCAGAGTTGGGTATTGTACGAACCAAGATGTCAGCAATTGCTTCGTAGGTATCAAGAGCCAAGCTACCTGATTTGACGATTTCCTAATGGCAGAAAAGTTACGATTACCACAACTGCCATGAAGAACACCCAGATACCTCGATAACCGCCGAGACCTCATGCCATTCTCTCAATTGGACCAGAAATTCCGTCTCAAAGATTCGAAGCGTGTGGACGAGGTACTGGACGTGGGCAGTATCAGCATCTCCTCCTAAATCATTCCCATTGATAATTTCAGCTAATTTATTCTTGGACATATTGATTTCCGACGCAATGGCGCGCAATTTTTCCCGCTAACCGAAACAAAAGTAAGAGATGGATTACTATCAGACTTGGCCTGTTTATCGCACATCAACCGATCCGTCTGATGCAATGGTCGCACGGAATGAGAATACTAGCAGAAGAAGGTGTAATAATTAGGTCAGGACATATAGGGCGAGAGTCATGTGGAACTGAGATACCTCGAGCAGATACTGCGGCAAAGGAAGAATTCACAATGTATAGCGCAGCCTCAGGGTTCATGTCCACAGGCGAGGCGTTACAATAAGCTTCCAGTAGCTAGATGCTCATAATTGTTCATGGGCTCAGTTTTGTCTCTTGCAATCGCACTTACTTCACGTGAGATGTCAAACAGCTCTGCAATTTGTTCTTCACAACCATCCCACTCTGAGCATCCTTGAACGGCGTAGTTATACGACACCCGCCAAAGCCAGGAGACATCTTTCATGATCAACTGGAAAGTCTGCTGGGATACCGCTGCTTCTGTGAGGCGCTTGGCTGAGTAACAGTATTATCAGTCAGCACTTCAAAACATAAACTTCGAATGATACATGCCTGTCCGAAAGTGATTTAGAACTGTGTCCATCAGAATGGGCCTGGTGCATGGTAAAGTTAGCGCAGATAGGGTGACAGACTATAAAGAGGACCTATTGGCCAAAGGTTCCGAGAGGAGTTTCATCGCTATCTTGATAATACAACGAACAAGTGTCATAGCTTCCACGATCGCGTCATTGCTCGCTCTAGTCTTCAAAGTGATCAAAAGAGACTCTAGAGCAGAAAGGAAGACCGGTTTCATGGCCAATTTGTGAGAGAGTTGCGTGGCCAAAAGGAGCATCTTCCGGTCGAAGTCTGATGCTTTTTGCATGGCCCTGATGTTCATGATGGCTATGAGGCGGATGATTCAGTAGCATATCTTGAAAGGAACGTGGGTATTGCTAACCCTCATCTTCCAACCCTGTGGGATACATTCAAGTCATTTAAGGCTAATCAGGGGAAGAAAGCAACTGACCTTGATGAATAGCGATAAGGAACATGACATAACATGTTGCTGCTTCGTTCGTAGGGCAACGGCGGATCACCGTCGACGCTTTATTATATTCTTTTTTCTCTAGATAACATATAGCAGCTTTCCGATAACATTTAGAACAAGTCATGGATGATTTCTCCTTGAACAGTTGATGGGTACCCGCGAGGTACCAATCTGCGGCCTCTGTCCATTTTTTCGCCTGATAATGACGGTCACCACGTTGCCAGATCAACTGCCACCATGAGAGAACAGAATCATATGCGTAGTCAAGTATTTCCATGCCGATCAGAGTACGTACTGTAAGACACGCTGTTGCAGGTACACTCCTGAGTTCCACATCGGCTTCGAGTACGGCTGTGTCGTATCAAAGTTGTAGTACAAGAATAAAGTCTTGCAACTAAGTGACACACATGTGAATGCCGCTTCTAGCGTCTTGATTCCACGAGTATGGTCATCATCTTTGGCGCAGTGAAAAATCAGAGACAGGAGCAAACGGTCAATGCTGTCCGAGCCTGTTCCATGTAGTTGTAGAGCTCGCTGCAGGCAGTGTTGTTTGACAGAGGTGACTAGTGTGCTAAAGTCGGACAATCATAATCGTAGAAGCAAGCACTGTGTCCCAGTTCATGACATGACTCACAAGACGGTGAGAGTTTTCAGTTCTTGGAGGATGCTAAGCGAGGAAACTTGAGCCACGGACCAGTTATCTCCTTAGATTGACTGACTCCGTGATATCTGCTTCTGACATTTCCATATGATTGACTAATGTTTTGAACACTTAAATCCAAGTGTCAATAGCAGCAAACAGCTTGATAGCAGAAAGGGGATTCACCCTCGAAGAGGTCATTCACTCCTACACCCCTTCTCTTCAGGATAGCCAATTTCAGCCATCGGAGGTCTTGGTGCTCGGGAGATCCCTGGGTAATGAATAATTATATCCCGAACCAAGTTGTCAGAAGGAGCTCACTTGATCTTGTGAATCTATGGATGGAATAACTTCATCTAGTGTTGCTTCGGCGCGATCGTACGCCCCATCTAAAAAGTAAGCTCTAGCTGTTTTGGTAAGAACAAGATAGTCAGATGAATGATACTCCATCGAAACATCAACGGACCCATTGTCCTCAGCAGAGATATCTGAAGATACGAGTATGAATGTGGGCAGCTACGGACACTGAGCTTCCTGAACATACTCTTAATTTTTGTGTGCCAGGCATTGTTCCTTCTTCAAGCTGCTCGACCAGTTTGAAGGCATTCCGTAACCAGTCTATTGCAGTTGATGGGTTCGATGCGCTGGAGTCTCCCTTGTCCTGAAGGAACGACTTCCCGATCTGAAAGAGTTTATAGATTAATAGCTTTTTCTAGACAAGTAGGGAACTATTCAGTTATCGTATTTGCTCAGGTTAATTTCGGACATGCTTACATCGTGAGGAGGTAGAACGGTGAGGCGCTGATCATCATCTGAACGATGTGGATAAGAAGGGCCCAGCCAAATCGAAATAAATCTTTACTCATGATCATATGCGACGCATACTCGGCCACGGCATAATTTCCTTCCTTCCACGCCTGAACCGAAAAAAACAGCGCAGTAGTCCATCAACAGTAGTCCAACAATCTAAGCTTGTACTTACTGCTTCCATTCTGCTGGAAAAGTATACAATCGTAGCACATGCAACAGATTGCTGATTTACTTTATCCGAATCATCCAAACTCCTTAACATCTCTTCATACTGCGAACAAATGCGTTGACAACCTCGGGAAAACAAAGGGATAGATGCCAACCTTGGCTGCTGCCGTCAAGACGGTAGCTGCCACATCGTTCTTTTTAATTTCTGCATTTGGATTGTCCACCCCTGATTTTCATACATGGGAAGTGATTATCATGAACATACCTGAGAGGGTGTTCCCTGTCTTGCTGGCGATGCGTAAGAGGTGTACAAGAGCTAGAGCGAGATTCGCGATCATTCAGACACCAGTTTCTCGGGTGGCACCTACTCTCAATACTTGGCTTGAGCTCTAGTCCCGCTTCTATGAGACGAAACGCCGCAAGTCTGACTGTATGACGAAACGGACATCTTCAATGTCCAGATGGAATACCTTGGGCAGTAACTATATGCTTACTCGCACCAACAAAAACCAAGCTGTCAGCTGGGATTAGGCAGATAAGCCCAGATATATTCCACAGATCAACTCCTGGTGGATAAGAGGTCGTCGTGGAGTAAATAAAACTCAGCAAGATATTGTGGAGGTTCACTACCTTCCTGATCCAGGTTGTCAGCGAGATGACTCCAATTGTTGCTGGACCTCGGGCGCTGTTCTGAAAAACTCTCTGCCAGAGAAGCAATCTGATGGAGATTCTGGACCAGTAAGGGCTGATTTGGAATATCACTACCACGGAGGTGGGGTTTGATCTCCGCAAGGAGGTCTGAACGTTATGGGGGTGTTAACGGCATGAAGGTAAATTACGAATTCTTGAATGCACCCATAATCCTATCATAAGTTTGCTGAAGGTTTTGTAAGCTTTTCTTGTTTCGTGCTGACATAGCCTTCCTAATGCGCCGAAACTAAGGTAAAGGAAGATCAGGGCACTGATGGGTTGGATATCACCAAAGACGCGATAAGCACGTGATAAAATGAGCTGGTTCGGTTGAGACGCGCTGGTTCATGAGAGTGTAATTTGGTAAAACTCAACATGAACCATCTGAATTCAGCAAAGGAATACGAGCTACCTCTGGATGCAGAGGCTCGGGTCATTAAGGTATGTCCTTCTTACTCCTCGGCGCTGGTTACGTCGCCCTGGGTGTCCCGTCAATCACATTTGTGGGTAGGAAGCTCGGAAAGAGGGTGTGTTTGCAGCACTTACCTGTGGACTTGCGTCAGGCAAGCACATGCTTTTGCGCGTGAAACCGGACAGATAATCTGACAAATATTCCCCTTGTGGATCCATTTCCGTCGCGATCAGCCGTTCTCGGTGGTAGGCTATACGGTTTCAATAGGAACAAGACCATCATGTGTGGAATCCGTAAGCGCTTTTCTTTACTGGATTCCTTTTTTGTTTGATGCGCCCATCAGTCAGTGGCGTTTTCTCCGGCTATCTGTTCACCCAAGTAAGTATATTGGTATGCTATCATGTGCCCAAATCCTGTCATCTACTTTGCTATATCACCGCCAGAACTCACCCTGATCTTTAATTCCACAATGGTTTTGCGCATTTAGGCTAAGGCGACCCTTGCTCACCTGTTCAACTAGGCATTTACTTCAACAGCAATAGCACAACTCCGCGCAGAAGAGGCACGTCGACGCAAAGGGGTTCCCGAAGTCGAAGCCGTCATCCACCCTAATTCCAGCTCTAAAGCCATGTAGACTGAACTCAATGCAATTGAATAGGAGAAGCGCTTGGGCAGCAACTCATTTACATCCAATTCTCATGTTGCGCTGCTGTTTCAATAGCCTTCCACCTGAAATACATGTACCACTGCTCTGGGAAAAGTGTCCGACATGCCATCGGTTTCCAGCCTTGGGGCAGACCATGGTACAACGTATGTGTATTACATGCTTAGTTCATCCGGCCACCCTGGAACAGTCTTGCCACTACCGCACTTGTCGCCAAGTTTAACGACATGCAGGATCAGCAGACGACATCTAGATTGACCCTGATATAAAACTGACAAATGACTCCAGCCGAAAATCCTCATGGTGTCGAACAAAACATTCCCGCTTCATTCGTGCAATCAAGGACAGTCTCTTCTTTCTTCGATCTGTCTGACGAAAATGGGACACCTAACCCGTGATATTCTCTCCATCACCGCCACTTTCGCTGCCTTGATCTGGTAATTGCATTATTGGACTTGCTTTGTATTAGAAACGGGCTGTGTCTTCTTACTCCGGTGCTGGGGTCAAAATGTTCATTCATTTTGACTGGTTGATCGAGGCGCTGATTCTATTAGTCATGGTAGATTCTCTTGCACAGGATACACCGAGGATCTTGCAGAGCACTGTCTCACATGTAATTTGGAGCCAGTCTACGACCAAATTTGGCCTCGGCAATGACTCCTGAATTATTAACCGTCTTTGGGCAGTATGTCCAACTGAGGCAGACATTTCTTTCCTGTGGCCTCAGGTGGGGATACCATCCTAGTGGCTTAAACAATCCTTGGCGCATGTTATGCATATCTCTCCGTTCCCGAGGTTACCCGTTCCCGATTTCATATCCAACTAGCTCCGCGCAAATTGGAGGAGTTGAAATGGCAGTGGCAGCTGTTGCATTTCTCATGAATTTGATTTAGATCTTGAGTAAGTAGGAAAAAGAACTTTCCGGTCCCGCCAAAAAAAAACTTGACACATCTATCTGGTGAATCTATCTGGTGAGGCGTGGCATCGTGCCATCCAGAAGTCCAGGGACTGACTTGATTTCTTGGGGTTTATTGTTTCTTGCGCTGACAAGTCATCTCATTCTTATGCGGTCCATCAATTCGACGAGTAGATTTCAAGCCTAATAGAAGCGTAATCCGAGCCTCGGACACGGACACACGGATGCTTCCTCTCTTTTGCTTCATTCTTCGCTGAGCACTTGGCCCCTTAAGAGCCGGCCTCCGAATATCCATCCTAAGCTTCCGCTTCCGCCGATGGGTCCCATTCTTGGAAATCCATACTTGGGAAAAGGGGATTCAGTTAACTCCACAAAGAACTCTTTTTGCTCGCATTTAGCCCATTTAGTATATACCTATCAGATATTCTGGAAAAGCTTGCCTAATCTGGTCGTCAGCCGAAGTGGGCACACTGCCACCGGAAGACCCGTTCAGGCTGAGGAAGGATTGGGTCATCGCAACAGGTTGATATCCTTGTCAATGTGGCTTGCAAGTCAGAGATTGCCACCAAAGGTTACTCACACAGCCTCTCTTTTGGCAGGCCCTGGGTATCTAACCCATGTGTGTGGTCATCACCATAACTATTTGACCTCAAACCATAAGTTACCCCTTCCGATGGCCTAGACTTCTGTTCTGACTTGGATTCCTTCATTCAAAGACCCCCATGAACCTTGTGATTCCCCCTTTTCGCAGATACGCTTCCTTTCCGCAGCTGGCTATCACAGGCAATTGATAATGGTTGCTTTCCACATTGCTCTTCTTGCCGATTGCATGCCTCTGTGAGCGGACAACATCTTCATCGGGTCTTGAGGCGAGGACGGAAACTCAATGTCATTGTCTAACTAGGCGTTCAATCCGAGTTAACGGCTCATCTAATCTCACGGTACATATCCTCTCCTGCTCAGCCAAACCGGCAATAAGCACACCGATCCCTGGAAGACTCTCTGCCCCATAACGTCGCGTTCCCATTTCAATGGCGACGGGTTACCTGATATACACACCCTTCTCAGCTTGAGTTCACGCAAAGTCCGAGAATTCCTTCTATCGTTACTCTCATGCTAGTGTAAAAATGACAGGTAAAGCTGATTGCCCGAAGTTCAAGCTCAGTCTTCCATTTTCCGTTCCCATTTTTACATTTGATATATTATAAGATAAATCACAATAATCCATCGGGGACTGAAAAAAAGTTCTTCTGAACTCTGAATTTGGATCGAACCTTGATTATCATTAGTCTCACAACGATGCTGTGTGGACAGGAAGGGGAAAGAGCCCCATTTAATTATTATCAGAATGGTAGAAACGCTGTTAAGCGCGGTATCATAGGAATCCGAATTGAGTTGACTCCTAAAATACCAACCATCAATACTACCACTCGTTCCTTGACATATGCAGTTCCATCGCACTTGCAACGTCATCCTGGTAACGAATTTTTTCCACCAAAAATACAGGATCTCTACTTGACCGTTCGGCATGACATTTTCTTAGATCTATCACCGGCTATAACCCGGTATTGCCATTTGAGTCAGCAGTTTGACAGGTATCCAGTTCCTTTTCCTCCCCTCCACCATATATCCCTTGGAGAACTAAGTTACACGTCAAGTATCGGGTTGATCCAGAATGTTCTAAAGAGAGGTTTATGAAAGCATATACGATCCCTCCCAATAAACATAGACGTAGTAAGAGAGAGAGCTTTCCCATCCATCTCGTAGCAAGACCCAGACAGATCTCTAAAAATAACAAACCAATCGTCAATCAAGGGACGGGTTAATCCGATTTCTTTTTCCGAAAGGGAGGACACTTTGACTGAAGTGATCCGTTCCTTATGGTAACAAACTTCCTTCCAGTCAAATCAATGACAACTTTTCACACTCCAACGAAAAAGTGTGTGTGTGAGAGAGAAAAAAGAGTAAGATCGACTCCTTTGGATGTAAACCGATTGATAAGTCCAAAAAAATTTTACCTAGCAATCTGATTGTTATCAGATCATCATAATATAGTCAAAGACACGGGGTGAAACGTCCATTCTCACTTACCCGATGAGAAGAAGGAAAACGGTTGATCATCGTCATGGGATGGAACTACCAACAAACAAAAACCATTACCATATATATCCATACCAAGTGGTTACTTTTTCGAGAAGATAGAAATAGATACCTATTATAGTGACTCCAAGACATGCATGCAGCACTCATAGCCATAGTAGTTCAAGACCAGTGTTAGTATCGTAGTGGTTTCCTATCCCCATATGTCCATCATATTCAAACTACTCTGCATCCAAAGAAAATTGGACTGAATTAGTCGCACAGGATAAGAATAGGAATCAGCATTGTAATGATGATCAGACATTCTATTTCGAATAGCTTTCAAATAAGACAAGCCATAACCTCAAAAACTTTAACATTCATTACTTTCATCCAACTAGCTACTAAACTAACGACTACAACTACGGCTACCACCAAAAATCACTACCATTGCAATGGTATATAATGTAATATATATAAGTGATGTCTGAATGCAACGTGCGTATATATAAAAAAATTTGTTCGAAAGCGATAACAGTCGTTCATTATCATATATCATAAAACAGACGTAAAAGTGCATGGATGAATTGCATTGCAAAAAAATGATGAGATTCTTGAGGAAAGAGAACGAACAGATGATGCAAAAAAATCAGATCCCGACATACCCAGCATTATTATTAGGTCCACCATAGCTACAGCCATAGTTATAGCCATAACCGTGGCCATAACCATGTGCATAACCGTACCCATACCCATTCACTGAACCAGTACAAGCACTATCACCAGGCGAAGAGTACGACATCTGACATACTCCAGACGGTCCAGCATTCGCAAACGGCATACTGGGAACTCCAGGGCTGGTGTCGTGCAAAGGAGATGATAATGATGATGCATTTTTAGCATTGACTGCATTCACTTCGGCTGTTGCTTTGGCAAAAGCTAATTCTTCTCTTTCTTGGGCATTCAAATGCACAGTGGAGGGTTCTTGTGGAGTAGGATACAACGGATATACTGGCGCTTGCCTTTGTTGCAGTTGTTGCCCTTCTGCTGAAGAAACAGAAAAGGATGGTGGATAGTAGGGAAATGAATTAACAGGGATAACAGGCGAAGTATACGCCGACACACAAACCCTGCCGTAATCACAACACTGGCCGTAACAGGCGGCAACTGTGGCCATGGGAGGAGCGGCGGTAGTAGCACTGGCCAAGGAATGGTCATACAAAGGCGGAGCGTAGAATTCCTTGGAGACGATTGTCTCTGGGATATGAGAACTCATCGTAGCTGTGAGGGGGGTAGGGAGACTCGATTGCTGAAGCTGAGCACTGACGGGACTGTCAGTGATGGACGTTGTTGGCATTGGCTGGGGGGGTACGGGAGTATAAGCATAGTCGCTGTGGCTGGAAGGTTTGTAAACTCGGAGCCTATTCTTGCGCATACGGTCTTTGTTATCAAGGTCACGTGGTGGGCAGGGAGCATCATTAGAGCAGGTCAACGAGTAGAAATACAGATACTAGGCCATATTAGAGAGAGAGAAAGCCAGACAAGCAGAGGGACAGACCTTGGGAACATCATTCCTCCTTTGGTCCTCGAAAGGCTGCACGAGAGTAGAGAGCTCATGGACTGGGCCAAGAGCTGCACTGAGAGAATTTGTAGAGGAATCTAAATTCATGCTTGCAAAGCCCTGGAGTGTGTCCATGGGAGAAGGACTGGGGATAGGATATGTGACAGAGCGAGGGATCTGGAGGGTGAGCTCGCTGCGCTTTGCGGGCACATGAGAAACCGCTGCAGAGTTCGGTGAGAAGGCCGCGGCTGCGGAGCGCTTGAGGGAGGACGGAGCCGGGGACGGAGACTGGCTGTACGAATCCGGCGTATAGTTGCTCGGCACGGCGACGGGTGGTAGGGTAGGGCGCATCACCGGGGAGGAGGAGCGGGGCCGGGAATCACGGTGAGTATTGGGGGGCACAGGCCGGAGACGGGTGGGGTAGAGCGGCTTGCGAGGCCGGTGGCCATGAAAGGCGCGAGTTTGATCGTGCTCCTTGGCGGTGACAAGACCTTTGAGGAGGTGGAGCCATGAAGTGTAGGTATTGAAATCAACATAGAGATTGTGGGCAATACCTCGGAGAAACTCAGCCTCGGTGTGATTGACGTCAGCGAGAGGAATGCCAGAGACCTCGGCCCACGTCTTGTTCGTGTAAGTGTTGTCGTCCAAAAACTTGTTGGCCATCATCAGGCCTACCACGGCAATGCGGTACTCACTGCCGGCCGGCCCGACGACCGCCATCAGTTGCTTGAAGCGCCAGATGTAGTGAAGCGAGAGCACAATGACGCTCTGGGAGACCTGCGTTGTCTCGAGCAGCTTTTGGACAAAGGCAACAAACTCGGGGAGGACTCTGAGTTGAAGAGGTAGTGGTTGTTGAACAGGGGAGACATGGGGGCTGGGATATGGGTTGGTCGGGAGCGCGTACCACAGGTAGCAGATCATTTCGCTCGTCTTTTCTGCAAGAAAGTGCGCAGGCCGTGCGCGAGTCGAGTCAAGCCAGTCTACGGGGTGCGCCATCCGCAATCATCTGCGCCCTCTTCCCCCTCATCTTTAAGAACATGTCGGTGCATTCTCTACATCTTTATTATTTATGCCTGTCTCTCGCGAGCCGGCTCACCTCTACGGGATTCCCCAGGGATTCCCCATAGCCTTGCCCTCTCTTTTGCACGTGACCTCGACATCCATCTGATCCCATCACCCATTTACCCGACCTCACTGCAAAACACAGGCAAATGACAGCCACTTGGCCAGAAGGTCTCTCTCAATAACGTAATCATCTGGACCCGTCACTAGCATCAAGACAAGTGGACTTTAATCGTCTAAGAATTTGACTAGAATAAATTCTTTTCGTCGGTGATATGCTCGGGTTCCCTCCGATCTTTTATGTGGTATACCTTGATGTAGTAGTCATTAGTTGGTTGGACCTGCAATAAATGTTGATAGGGTTTCGGCCCAAGTCAAAAATTAACGTCTCTGAGAGAGCTCCTGATGTCATCATGGGCTACGTTGTTCTCGTACTCGGGTTAGTAAATGTAGCAGGTACTGTAGAAAAGTGTAATAGACCGTGGCCATGCGTGTCAGTACATCCCCGAAAAGTGGATTCCTCCTTCAGTAGGTTCTTCGCCCACACAAGTTCCGAGGTAGTCCCTGTGAGTTTGGTACGGCATTTCTGTAAACCTAGGATGTAGTGTACAGATCGAGAAGACAGAACAAGATTATACTACTTATCGGATCCAACGGTCAGTTTTACGGAAGGATCGATACTTCACATACATATATATCAATGATTATAATAACCGAGACACGACCATTTCCATTATGTTGCATTGAGATTCATACGTTCAGGGCGACACTGTCCATGACCATATTTTGCGCCGTTTCCGTCCACGGCATGGTCACAAATTCTGCTGTGATTGTCTTGATTGCCGCTAGCACACGTTATGGAATTGAAATCTTCTCCATTATTTTTCCAATTGGGTCTTACTTTTTTTTGCGCCACAAGAGTTGTCATCATGATATGATGGAGGGTAGTTCATCTTGTTACGCCCATGCGGGTTAGCCAGCCCTTTGATAACTACAAATAAAGGACTGGACAAATCAAGTCATTCGCTGAGAGTAGTAGCCTCAGGCTCAGGCTAATTAATTTAGTATCTGACTGATAAGCAGATAGAAGCTTAGTCATCTAGCGTGGAAGAATTGGCTGACATGAGGCCTACCCATCCTTGTCGACGACAACGCCATCCTTCGCTTCCACCTCCTGAAACTTGTGCTACCTCGCGCTCCTGACCACCCTGTTTTTCCTTTCTACTACAATTGTCTCGCCTTTTGCGAAACATGGGTGTCCAGTTTGGGTCTTTTGATGCCATTTGCCAAACCGCCGCACTCGTTGTATGCCCCCTCCTTGGATCCGATCAAGGCATCGAGCCCACTTGTTACAGCAGGAATGTTGATGTTGGTGGAACACTCATCTTCCAGCCATGTAAGTCTACTTTCGGCGAAAGTTATGCCAAAAGTCGTTTGCTTTGTAGTATCTTCGGATATCTAAGGGTTTCCGGCGAACGTTTCCATCTCTCAATGGAGGCGTAATTTTGTTCTCGACGCCACATTAGTTTGCATGTATTTTCAGGATGGTCGGCCCTTAATCCTTGGAGAGCACAAAGAACGCCAGCACGCTGCTTTCGTTCCATTACTTACGTTCAACTGGAGGCTGACAGCTTTTTAGCAACATGTTTCGTGCATATAGTCGCAATCATTATGACTGCTATTATGATCCTTCATATTCGGAGTAAATACACTGCCGTTGGTGAGTTTATCTACAATCTCCTTACTCTATCGGCCTTTATCTTGCGTTAGGGCGGAAGGAAATCGTGATGTTTTTCTGGATGTATGCGCTGATAGAACTTCTTGCTATGTTCTTGGACTCCGGAGTAATACCAACCTCCAATGAAGCTTATTCAGTGCGTTTTTCTCTCGTTTTTAGTGTGACCTGGATCGTTTTACGCAAATTAGTGGTTTGCTGCAGTATACTCAGGTCTCGTAGCTGCGGCGTACTGCTGTCTTCTAATCAATGGCTTCGTCGGCTTCCAGTTTGCTGAGGATGGCACTCCTTTATCGCTCTGGGTAGATTCATTCCGTTGGTTATCACTCAACTTTTGCTCAAAAGCTGATATCAGTTTTTACGAATCTCCTGTCTTGTCATCTTTGGTGTCTCCTTCTTCATTGCTATCGCCACCTTCAAACAATTTGCCGGTTTCAAGTATGACAAGCCCATCGGACTATGGATCGTCTACATTCTATGGCCTCTCATCTGTACTGTGATTTATGTTGTGTCGCAACTCATTCTTGTCTTCCGTACTCTCGATGACCGCTGGCCCCTCGGTGACATCGTTTTTGGAACGGCCTTCTTTACTATCGCCCAAGTTCTTCTCTTCGCTTTTAGCGTCACAATTTGCGACGCCATCAAGCACTATATCGATGGACTGTTCTTCTTCACCCTTTGTATGCTCCTGAGCGTGATGATGGTTTACAAATACTGGGATAGTATTACCGTAAGTTCTTACGTCCTTGTCCGATCATTCTGTCATTCGATGTTCATAGCGCGAGGATCTTGAGTTCTCTGTCGGTTCTAAAGCTGCCGTATGGGAAGTCAAGGATTCATTACTTGCTGGTCCTGGCGGCCCGGACTACGAGGAAGATACTGCAAGTAATTATCACGGTGGCGCACCGGCTAGTTTGGTTGGTGGTGTGAGTGGTCAGCAGTTATACCAGAAAGGTGGCTTCAATCAACGTGCATATCCACCGTCTGCCGGACCTGGATATTGATATCTGCTTTCTTTGCATCTATTCAGTAGATTGGACTATTTTCTATTTTCCGCCATTTTCAAATCTAGATGTACATTTTGACGTATCACAGGCTTAATGTGTAGTTTTGGGTTTTGACTTTGATGATATTCCTCGATATACCATACCTGGCATTGGCTTTGCTGATGATGTGATGAGTTATACTAGACACTACTTGTGCGACGTGATTTTAGTTCAATATATCACAGACGTTATCCTGGTTGAGCTGTCTTTGAGCCGGTCAAGTTGCACACGGACTCATGATAGCAAACTTCCTGTTATTTAGAGTCGTCCAAATATTCTGGGCAACTTATTATATTTGTATAATTCGTCTGAATTGATACATGTATGAAAAAATGATTATGATCCAGTAGCTTGCTATAAGTGAACCACTTATGATATTATATTATTATCTGTGAGTTATTTCATGCGCTCTTCTCTTTCTTTGACCACCATTATTTTTCCAAAGGTGGGCTCTCCCTTGGAGGATCCTTAGTGCATTACACTCCATACATATACAACTCCAGCTTGTATGTTACCGTTCCTACTGTCCTAGTGACCAGGGGTCAGGAGTTGTCAGGGGAGCTCAAGAAATCAAAATATGATTGCCAAAGTACAGTTTGAGGCTGAGTATTATAGTTTTTATAGGTAGCACTAAGTAGTCATTATTATGTAAACTTTGTATTATGTAATATCGAGTTTCCCCCCCTTTTTGGTGCAGGAGTTCAAGGAGCTAACTAAATAGTACTATTTGATTAGTTGTAGGGCAGCTTTAGAGGACTAAGCTAGTGTGTCAGGAGTTGAATTGGCAGGGTCTCCTTACAGAATCCATATAAATACTTGTGTAGCTACACTATAATTTTCACTCATTTTCCAGACTCTGGAGTATATTTCATTATATTATATAGTCATAGTCTACATCACATTCCTTCTCCCATGCTACTCCAATGCTCTATGGCAACATCATGAATGTTTCCAAGCCCACATGATTGGCACTTGGCATTGATTACTGAAGGAGGATCCTGCCTTATTCAATCCACCTTGGCTTCCTTTCCAACAGGGACAGTAACCATGTCATTTATTTTACTTTAGGCTTTTCTCAAGAAGCCTGTGGTTTTTATTTGAGATCCACACTGCACACACACAAAGCAAACTTAGAAAATATATCAGGAAAAAGTTCAGTCTTTTTCCTATTTTGGCCATTCATATAGTGCGCTGCGCGCGCGTCGATAATTTTGTCCATGTAATCTTTTGTATTTCGAGTACATTGCGCGAGTGCTTCTTAAGCTAAGAGGTCAACGTACAGAGACAATACTTTGACTGGTTCTCCAAAAAGGGCCCAGGTGTCAAGCCGAATTTGTGGAGGGAAAGGGGGTTTTGCCAGGATCGATCGATCGGTCGTAGGTAGGTAGGTAGTCACTTGCTCATGAATTTTGAAGACACGAGGTTGAGTCAAATGTACAAGGCAGAATATATACAACTATCTCCTACTTTGAAGATTTCCTCCCTTTTCTTTGCCAGCAAGGTCGATGTAAAGTTACTTGACCTAGATGTTGTCGAGTCAGTTATATCTCGTAGGTCGATGAGGTAAACAAACATCCGCCACTCAAATCATGGTCTGGACTCGCACCCATTTCTTTCCCTTCTTTTTCCAGTTGAAGAAGGGAGGGAAAAAATCGAGATGAAGTTAGTTAAGGGTTCTCCGAGCCTCCCCTTCTTTTCAATCAGCAGGTTATTGCATCGGTATTTATTCTGGTATTCCATCCAAGTTAAAAAAGACGTTGCAAATTGAGCTGTATCTCAGATTCTAAGAGATATAAAGACGTGTGGTAATATAACAAAAGATACTTTTATCATTGTAGGGTAGAATGTGATTAAGGTCGGAGCAGCAAGATTACGAATTGAGCGACAACGACGATTTTGAAATGCAAAGTAGAAAGGTAGAAAGACGCAAGACGTCCAAGTCCCACCCAAAATAGAGCAGACAGCAGAGGCGAAAAAAATGTTCAGTGGGTAATACAAGATGTGATGATACGGCAACAATGACCAGGTCACCTTCAATCCTTTTTCACTTTTTTCACTTCCGCGCTCACTTTCGTCAATTGCACATCCTCAAGCTCCTCAAGCTTCTCCGGAATATCTCCCAACCGCTGTCCAACCTTAACTTTCTCCCCAGCACCAACGACAAACTGAAACTCGCTTGGCGCCTCGAATACCAGTACAATCGTACTTCCAAAACAGAAACCACCCATCTCTCGAGCACGTTCTAATGGCTGTCCGCGAAGTATGGGACTAGCCATCGAGTACACAGCTTCCGAGTAAGTGCCAACTGGCGGTAAATATCCTCTCTCATTAGTTCTCAGATCCTTGTCGAAATTGATTTTGATCGACCCCACGTTCGTAGCACCGACAGGAACCATAGAAAAAAACCCATACTTCCACCGACCGAGCAACGAAACGCGCTCATTAAGTATAAAAAGGTTTTCAAGTCGTTTAGCAATGTATGGGGAGACGGAGAAAAGTTCGCCTGCAAAGTGACGCCGCTTCTCAACAACCCAGGCCGCGGGGGAATGAAATCGATGATAATCTCCCGGGGCAAGGTAGACAACAGCAAAGAAGAGGGAATGACCTGGTCGAAGAGATTTAACAGAGCTCGCGGAAAGACGACGTTCGAGAGTAGGTTTGATACCCATTTCGCGCGCGACGTTGGTATCGTGTTCAAGCGTCTTTGTCATATCACGATCAGGCTCGACGACACTAGCGTCTGTCTGGTCGCCAAATTTGAGAGGTTTGTTGTTGTTATAGGAGGTGGGGTTATCGGTATTAGGTGTAGACGTGCCACTAGTGGAGCCGATGAGCTGGTCGAGTGAGTATTCAATGCCATTCAAGTTGGCAAATTCTTGATGGTTGATAGTTTCCGAGTCTGGATTGTGAAATTGCACGAGGATGCTGTCCGGGCTGCCGGGTCGTTCGACGCCCAATAATGCATCCAACGAGTATGTGATTCCCTTAACCTGCTCAACCTGTACAGGACCCAAGAGCTCGCCTGAATCACCTCCGTTGATATCGACTTTGCCAAAATGAAGCATGCGGCCATCGGCGGGTGATACGAGGAGGGCGTCAGCCACAGGGCGCGAACCTGGTTTGAGTCTGCGATAGAAAAAGTCGCCAAGGGAGATATATGTCGGCAAATCATACTCAACCTCTTCCAGATTGCAGCCAAAAGTATAGGCGAAGAGTTTGAAGCCGTAGGGACGGAGCCAAACCGGGAGTTCCAGGGAGTTAACGTAGCCCCAGAGACGGGACATGCTGCGGAGGGGGAGTGTGCCAAGAACATGTACCTGATAAATTGGGTTTTAATCAAGAGAGCATTGGATGCGACAAGGATGAGTGCTGACCTGCCAGGGACCTTTGAGGCGGATAACCTCTTGACCGTTCTCGTCGACCTGGACCTCGGCTGAGGACTGTCTCGACTTTCGTTTGAGCTGGATGACAACCAAGAGCAAAGCGCCGACAGCAATGGGTAGGGGATACCATTTTGTCGGTGTCTGCGTCCAGGCAGTCATCAATCTACCTGATAGAAATAAGAAAAGGGTGGGCGGGTGACTAGAGATCAGACATGGTACGTACGATACAGCGGAATGCCAGTGCCAGACGGCAAACCACCTCCAAGGTTATTAGACGAAGTACCTTCTGCGCCATTCTTTGTCGTCGAGTATGCTCGTCGGATTCCCAAGCGAAAACGTGAGCCCCTCACCGACCGTAGCAACGCACAAGTCTTATTTGCTCCATGTGCCCAGCACCGACGAAACGCTGACGGTGCATGTGCTGGAGAGGCATTGGGCACCCTGGAAGCAACATACATAGTTCGGTCCTCGACTTCAAAAATGGACCGAACCGAAGGCCGGGCTCAGTTGAGTGAGTGATCGTAAATCACATTCGGCCGTGTGAAGTGCTAGTATTGGTCAGCGCTACAATATTCAAATTCAATATTCAAGCTACATAGTGGAACTTGTTCCTCTCGGCTCTATCTCGTTCCAAATATTCAGCCTCAACCAGGTAATCCACCCTCTGCTTAATCAACTCAACCTGCGGGGCGAAATGGCTCTTCACCGCCTCAATCGTTGCCGTCTTGATTTTCTCGTACGTCATCGTTTTGTTTGCCTTCATGATGCGCACAATAGCTGCATCAAGGTACATCTTCCTGTCGCCTTCAATTGCTGCATTTGTTTTCTGAGATTCTTCGAGCTGCAACAAAGCGTCAATGCCGAGGGCGTACAATTGGTAGAATAAATACGTACCGAAACCTTCGCCTGAATCGAGTTAATGTGGATCTTGGACCGAGGATCTGTAAAATCGGCGTTGAAACGGAATATATCGTCATCATCGACATCTCTGCCTGGTGGAACCTTCTTCAGCACCTTCTTCTTGCCACAGGCGAGACTCTGTAGTGTCCTCCGCAGCTCGGCATCATCTTAAACTCGATTAGACAGGCCTGTGGAGGAAAAATATAGCACTCACTCATTTGCACGTGAGCTTTGATATCCTGAAACGATACTTCGTACGACTCATTGAACAGCAGCAGAACCACAGCTTGGAACAAGCTGACGGATAGCTCCTTCACACTAGTCGCAAATCTCGCCTTGAGGATCGCAGTTCCAAGTCCGTGGTTCCAGTCTAGTTTACGACCAGAATGCTTGACTTGGTAGTATTTCGAGAACCTAGTCAATTGTTTCTGCATCTGCAGAACGGGATCAAGCGAATGGACGTCCAAAAAACAGGATGTCTTACACTCAGGGGGAGATCTATATCCTTGAAATAACGATTGTCTTTGCTGCCAGTCTTTTTTTTGGCACCGTCTTGTGTGGCCTCATCAGGCACGCTGTCGTTGCCTCTGAAAGGCCACGCGCTACGTTGTAATACCATGACGTTCAGCCTTCTATCAGGATTATCATCACCCAACTTGGAGTGATAATCAGCCATATTCTCCTT
>Ga0153944_1000213_pt1 | contig 24740 bp, 20 predicted proteins | sample TSNJ028MetaG_FD_104703 | JGI IMG/M metagenome (GOLD analysis project Ga0153944, IMG submission 104703) | Attine ant fungus gardens microbial communities from New Jersey, USA - TSNJ028 MetaG | ecosystem: Host-associated > Fungi > Mycelium > Unclassified | place: USA: New Jersey, Wharton State... | reverse complement strand
GAAGAGTTGGTGGGCGACCTTGAAGATGACAGTTCTATCCCGGCAAAAGAACCTTTGATCGAATCCATTGATTCCCAAACCTATAAAATCCGGGGCGCCGCTCCTTTAGATATGATTTCTCTTCAGCTTGGTATACCGCTGCCGGAGGAAGACTATGAAACCTTTGGAGGGCTGGTATTTAGTCTGCTTGGGACGATTCCCGATGATGGAAGTACGCCTGAATTAGAAGGGTACGGGTTGAAAATTAAGGTTACCAACATTAAAGAGCATCGATTAGAAACCGCTTTGGTTTGTCTTCTGGAAAACAAAGCGAACTGAGAAAGAGAATTCCTGCCATAACAGGGTTGCCTTATGCCCAGGGTACCTTCTCTTCCGCCTTTGGTGGTATTCACCTTGTGTCAAATGAAGTATCCACATAACTTATATACTACCAAAACCCAGCCGCTGACAGCCCATTAGAAAGATTATAAAATGATTTAAATACGGAAGAAACAGCACTGCGAATATCGGGAAAAATGCATATCGATTTGAAAAGGAGAAAATTATAATTTATGAAATTTGTTTTAGATTTACATACACATACACTTGCCAGCGGACATGCCTATAATACGATACGGGAAATGGCACGCTCCGCCGCTGATAAGGGACTTGAACTTCTTGGAATTACAGAGCATGCGGTCGGAATGGCCGGAACCTGCGATATCATTTATTTTCATAATCTGAAAATGGTGGAACGCAATTTGTATGGTGTGGAGCTTCTGCTTGGAGCTGAACTGAATATCCTGGATACACAAGGTTCTATTGACATGGAAGATGAACTTTTGAAAAAAATGGATGTTACCATAGCAAGTATGCATTTACCCAGCATGATTTCGGGAAACCGGGAGGAAAATACCTTTGCCTACTTGCAGGTAATGAAAAACCCTTATATCAATATGATCGGTCATCCTGATGATGGGCGTTATCCTGTGGATTATCTAGCTCTTGTACAGGCTGCTAAGGAATACCATGTCTTACTGGAAGTTAATAATAACTCCCTTGATCCCCGATGCACCCGCATCAATGGGGAAACGAATATAACAACGATGCTTAACCACTGCAGAAAATATCAAGTTCCTGTTGTCATCAGCAGCGATGCTCATACTGATACCCTGGTTGGTTGTCACGCTTATGCAGAAAGGCTCATGAAAGAAATTGATTTCCCTGAAGATTTGGTGCTGAATCATTCGGCAGCTGCAGTTAAAAAATTTTTAAATCAGAACAAGTAGCAGTGTTCCATAGTACCCCAACAAGGAATGCCGTGTTTTTGGGCCTTTGAGCCCCGGATACACGAGTTTTATACAGAAGATATTTCATGAAAAAGAACATAAAAAACTATTTCAGAAATGACCCCCGGCCCCATTTCTATCAACTCGGCCACTTTCGTGGGCACCCAGATTGCAGCCGGGGTCGCCTGCTATTTGTTGTTTTAGGAGATATTGAATATATTTCCCGCTTGATATAAGCGAACAACATGGTAACCTGCGAATCATTTTAGAGAACTTCTGTTTTTTCGTGCCATAACAATACTCTGGATCACCAGAAACAGACAAAGCATTGCTGCGATCGTAATTCCTGTCCACCAGGCCTGATCAAGACCTGCCGATGATACGATATTCTGGATGGTACTAAGCGAAAGTACCCCGAAGAGGGTTCCAATTATATTACCTACTCCTCCTGTCAGCAGCGTACCTCCTATGATAGCGGACGCGATGGCGTTCATCTCCATTCCGCTGGCATGGGAAGCGGCGCCGGAGCCGACATGAAGGAAATACACGTAACCGCCAATACCCGCTAAGACACCGCAGAACAAATGCGCTAAAAACCTGGTTCTTTTGACATTGATACCGAGCATCAACGCACTCTGCCGGTTTCCGCCGACCGCGTAAAAGCTCCGGCCAAGCTTTGTCCATTTCAGGACGCAGAACAGGATCAATACGATCAGCAGCGCGACGATCACACCAATTTCAACATAAGCGTCCACATATTTTCCTATTTTGTTCACGGAGCCCAGCCCCGGAATGATCACACGGGTCTCTTTCAATGCAACAAAGGCTTTATTTTCAACATTAAACGGATTAGTATTGACTATGGTTGTCATACCGCGGGCAAAAAACATTCCTGCCAGAGAGACGATAAACGGCTGAATATCCAGATACGCAATCAGCAGTCCCTGCACCAGACCATACCCGAGACCGATTGCCAGTGCGATCAGCAGCGATACAAAGACATTTCCGCCCTGATGATCCAGGTACACCGCACAGCACATGCTGACCAGAGCCGTCACGCCTCCGACCGAAATATCAATGCTTCCGGTGATCATAACAATACTCAGGCCGCAGGATGCAATGATCAGTGCGGCATTTGCATTCAGAATGTTAAAGAATGTCTGTGCTTTTAAAAAGCCGCTTCCCTGAAATACTATTGCGCCGATATACATTACAAAGAATACAATGATCGTGATCGACAGCAGCAGATTTGTATCCGAGATTGATTTCTTTTGCAGCTGCTTTTGGGCCGCAGATGATTTATTAAACAATGCCATATTAACCAACCTCCTTTGTACGTAATTTCATCTTCATCCAGAGGGATGAGATCTTTTCTCTGACAACCGGTGCACTTAAAACAACCAGAGCAATGACAACAATCGCCTTATATGCAGAGAGCGCATCTGACTTTACATTGAATTTATAAAGTGTCGTTGTTAAAAACTGAATCACATAAGCTCCAAGAATGGAAGCCGCCATGTTGAATTTTCCGCCGCTTAACGAATTCCCCCCCAGTGCAACCGCAAGGATGGCATCCATTTCAATATCCTTGGCAATTACTGAATAGTTGATGGAAGAAATACGGCTCACTTTTATCAGCGAAGCAACTGCTACACATAATCCCAGGATTACAAAAGCCAGGAATTTGATGAATGCCGGATTGAGACCATTAAGTCTGGAGGAACCCGCATTTATACCAACCGCCTGCGTATATAACCCTAAATTCGTGAATTTCAGGGCCAGCGCCATCACGATCATACATATCACCGCGATAAAAAATGGTGTCGGAATCGGTATTCCCGGAATAAAACCGCCAAAGTAACCAAAGCTCGGATCACTGATAACCGGAAGCTCATTATTATTGATCCAGGCGGCAATGGAACGTCCGGCCGTAAACAGAATCAATGTAGCAACCATGGGCTGAATCTTAAAACCTGCCACCAGTACCCCGTTAAATGCACCAAAGAGCATGCAGACTGCACAGCTGACTAAAAATGCTACAATAATCGGTGCCTGCAGTACTTCCGGTCTTGAATCAGTTCCGCAAAGCACACGCAGGATAACTGATCCGCCAATTGCAATTGCGGCTCCGACACTGATGTCCTGTCCGCCTGATGCAGCAGTAACCAGCGTCATACCAATAGCAAGGATTGCCAGCTCCGAACCATAATCCAGGATCGTTATCAGATAACCGGACAGGACCGGATCGCCTGCACTGTTGGCAGACAGCGCAATTTTATAGAAAGACGGGTCAAATATCAGATTAAACACCGCAAGCAGCAAAAGCGCAGCGATGGGAATAAAAATCTGCCTTCCGGATATTTTTGCAAAAATATTCTTCTTGTTTTGTGTCATTTTTTGTCACCTCCGGCAATTGTATCCATGATCTTACTCTGTGACAATCCATCACCTGAAAGCTCGCCTACCATTTTGCGGTCGCGCATAACAATTAAGCGCGAGCAGGTACGAAGCATTTCATCTATCTCAGAAGAAATAAATGTAACACTCATACCTTCTGAAGCGAGTTTAAGAACTAATTTCTGTATTTCAATCTTGGTGCCCACATCGATACCACGTGTCGGTTCATCTAAAATCAGATATTCCGGATGGGTGAGCAGCCAGCGGGCAAGGATTACCTTCTGCTGATTTCCTCCCGAAAGAGATTTGATCGGTGTATCTGCTGAAGCCGTCTTGATCTCCAGCAGCTTAATATATTCATCCGCCAGCTTATTGGCTTCTGCTTTTGAAAATGGTTTAAAGAATCCTTTCAGCACCTGTGCCGCGAGGATAATATTCTCGCGGACGGAAAGATCCCCTACGATACCATCCTCCTTACGGTCCTCCGGAAGGTACGCGATACCGTTCTTCATCGCATCGATCGGCTTTGAGATCTTAATCGCTTTTCCGCTTTTCTTCACCGATCCGCCGATGACTCTGTCGGCTCCGAAAATTGCCCGCACACATTCGCTCCTGCCGGAACCCAATAATCCGGTAAGGCCGTTTACTTCACCCTTTCGGATGTGGAAATTAAAAGGCTTGATTCCCGCATTACTATGAAGTGCTTCAGCCTCAAAGACAGGAGGCAGCGAATCGTCCTGTTCGTATACCTGAACCTCATCCTTAATATCTGCCACATCATCCAGTTCCTTTCCCAGCATCTTTGCAACAAGCTGGACGCGCGGAAGATCTTTTATTTGATATTCACCGACAAGCTTCCCGTCACGCAGAACGGTAATCTTATCGCAAACCGCATATACCTGTTCCAGAAAGTGTGTGACAAAGACGATTCCTACTCCCCTCGCCTTCAGATCACGCATCAATCCGAACAGTTTCTCTACCTCCTGCTCATCTAAAGAGGAAGTCGGTTCATCCAGGATCAGTACCTTGCAATCCATATCCACCGCCCGGGCTATAGCAACCATCTGCTGGATCGCAAGCGAACAGCTCGACAGCTGCTGCGTTGCGCCGGCAGCTATATCCAGGGACTTTAATATTTTATCTGCGTCCTCATTCATCTTTTTCCAGTTCTGACACAGCCCTTTGCCCCGGCCGATATACATATTCTCAGCAACCGAAAGATTCGGACAAAGTGTAATTTCCTGATATACGGTACTGATCCCAAGGTTTTGTGCATCCTGGGGCGAACGTATTACTGCAGCTTTTTCCATTCCTCCGAGGAAAATCTCACCCTGGTCTTTCTCATAAACTCCGGTCAGAACTTTGATCAGCGTAGATTTTCCTGCACCATTCTCGCCCATCAGTGCATGGATTTCACCTTCATACAGCGTGAAATCCACCGCCTGCAGCGCAAGTACCCCGGGAAAGCTTTTATATATATTTTTCATTTCCAATACAGACTTATCTTTCACCAGCATAATCACCTCTTAACTTGTTTTCATACGTAAAGCGCGCAGGAGCGTATTTTTTACATGTACACTGCCCGCGCTCTTTACTTAAATATCAGATACCGTAATTGTCAACATCTTCCTGTGTGATAGTTGTCGCATCAAAGCCTTTCTCATCCATGATAATGGTCTTTTCTGTGACTTCACCACCGCCTTCGATTGTCTTAATAACTTCATCAATATAGGTTGCCTGGAACGGATTACACTGACCATTATAGTTCCAGTTCTGGGCCAGAAGTTCTTCTAATGCCCACTTATTGCAGTCAAATCCCATAACGACCACATCTTTGTCAACACCATGAGAAATATTTGCTTTATCAAGAGCTGCTACAGCACCTTTAGCCATATCGTCATTCTCTGCATAGATAACATTGAAAGACTCGCCGGAATCGATAACTGACTGAACAATCTGCTGTGCTTTCTCTGCATTCCACTCTGCAGTCTGCTGGGTAACAATGTTCCATCCGTCAGAGCTGGCTGCTGCATCAACAGCACCGGAACGGCCCTTCTGTGCTGCCGATCCCATAACACCCTGGATATGTATGATATTGTATTCTTCAAGGCCCTGATCTTTTAACCAGTTAACCGCTGTTTCACCTTCTTTTTCCATATCAGAAACGATCGAAGCTTCATACAGACTCTCATCAGCGTCGATGGTACGGTCAAATAAGATGACTCTGGTACCTGCATCCTGGGCATCTTTCAAAACCGAATCCCAGCCTGCGGTATCTGCCGCGGAGAGAAGGAGATAGTCAACGCCGTCCTGGATGAATTTCTGTGCTGCTGTAATCTGCTCATCATTCTTAAGGCTATATGCAAAGGATGCCGCATATCCGTTTTCTTCCGTAAACATTGCTTTCAAGTCTTTGTCATTTGCTGTACGATATCCGGACTCGTTGGGATCGTTGTTGATAATACCAACAGAAATCAGCTCGCCGCCTGATCCATCCGCCGCATCATCGCCGGCATCTGCCGCTTCATCCGTGGCTGCATCTGTCTCTGCATCTGTCTCTGTATCTGTCTCTGTACTTGCTTCCGTTCCTGCGTCACTGCTTGCCGGTGTATCCTTAGAACCACCGCATCCTGCAAGACTAAATACCATCATCGATGCAACCAATAATCCAACTATTTTCTTCTTCATATTTCTTCCTCCTGATTTTAATTAATGGCTTTACACTGCTATCTGTTGCTTTTGTGAGTCAAAGGCCTTATATCTCTGTAATATTACAATAGCATTTGCACTTTCCTCGGTCAATCTTGCAATCCCTTCGTTTTAGCTGTTTATAAGTTTTTTACAATACAACTTCTCTATGCTATAATAGATTTTAAATACAACTTCTTCTTCCGGTATGATATTCTTAGGAAAAAGGTGAGATTATTAAGATTTTAATATTTTCCGACCTATCCGGCAGACTTTTTTCCATATATTTCATTTGTGCATATTTATGAAATTGGAGGATAAAGTTAAATTATTTTCTATTTTATTGTTTTTTTATGATTTATTTCAGAAAATATCTATGGTAATCTGAAATTATTGTACATAAATTTTCATCATTTTTTCCGGGGGGATATGATAGCTATTTTTGAAACCTAAAAGAAAAGAGGAGCATATGGCGATTAAATACAAATGGCTTGCCGGCCGTTTAAAAGAACTGATCATAAATTATATAGAAATGGGAATCAATAAGCTGCCTTCGGAAGGGGAGCTTGCATTAAGATACAAGGTCAGCCGGCAAACGGTGCGCTTATCTTTATCGCTGCTGGAAAAAGACGGATTGATCGAAAAGAAACACGGAAGCGGCTCTTATATCACTGGTCTGACCACTGATTCCGCGGGAAATACAATCGGAATCCTGATTTTTGATAAATCAGACTATATCTACCCCGGTGTTTTAAACGATATTCAAAAAACACTTTCACAAAGCGGCTTCTCGGGAAAAGTATTTGTCACCGGCAACCGCACTTTTACGGAAAGGGAAATTCTTCTTAAACTGCTGGAGAACCCTCCCCGCGGAATCATCGCAGAAGGCTGTAAGAGCACTCTTCCCAACCCGAATCTGGATCTCTATCATAAGTTAATGAAGAAAGGATGTGCAGTCCTATTTTTGCATAATTATTATTCAGCACTGGATAAATGTCTATATGTTAAAGATGATAATATTGCCGGAAGCACCCTCCTTGTCAGCCATTTAATAAAGCAAGGGCATACCGCCATCGGCGGTATATTCAAGTTCGACGACCTGCAGGGTCCGGAACGTTTTCAGGGTTTCACCCAAGCCATGCAAACCTGTCATCTGCCGGTTCCCGATAAGCATATCAGTTGGTTTAGTTCAAATGACCTGGAGAAACTTATTAACTTTAAAGATACCCGGTTTCTAAAAAAAATAGTGCAGGAATCTCTGGACTCCTGCACTGCTGTAATCTGCTACAACGACATGATTGCTTACTTTCTCATCAAAGAACTGAAGCTAGCCGGCTACAATCTACCTGACGATATGGCAATTGCAGCCTTTGATAATACCTACCTAAGCAATTCCGGAATCCTTACAGTAACTACTCTTTCTCATAACCCCCATGAAATGGGAACGACAGCCGCCCAGATGATGATCGGCAAATTAAAAGGACTTCCTGTCATATCACAAGAAATCCCCTGGAAACTAAATATCAAAGAAAGTACCACCACGTAGAATAGGATGCATATTTTATAAATTCGTATTTGACTCAAGCAGAACTTAGACGCTACCAGTAAACAGCCACTGTGGGAGGCAATATGCTTCACGCGAACAGCAAGCACTAATCCTTTTTGCCGTTCCGGTATTCTCTCGGGCTGCACCCCTGCGTCTTTTTGAATACAAAACTAAAATAATGAGAATCCTTATATCCGACTTCCATAGCAATCTTGCCGGAAGACTGATCGGTATTCTTAAGCAAGTGTTTTGCTTTCTCCATTCGTTTTTCGGTAACATACTCAATAAAAGTCTTCTGCATATTCTGACTAAAAATGGAACTGAGGTAATTAGTACTGACATTTACTTCGCGCGCCGCACTGCTTAGAGATAATGACTCCTGATCATAATTCGCATCAATATAGTCAAGCGCCCGCCTAAGTGATCTGCCGCTCTGATAGCTGCTCTCCCTGTCACGAATACAAATAGCTGCCTTAAGCATATCCACAAAATAATCAAAGACTTCGGTAGATTCCAGCTTAAAATCCTGAACGCATCTTGCCACCTCATTTTCGTATTCTTCCCTTGACGCCCCGATGGATTCAATATATGCCATGATCGTAAACCGGATATTGAGCACCACATAATCGCGAAACATCTTAGATTCCAGCGCTTCCCGGATACTCTGCAGATAAGATTCCACAAAATTATGTATTTCACTGCTGCTGCCTCTGGAAAGGAAATCCCGGATAATCTCCGGAGCCATCTGTGCCGGATTTACGTTCTCAATATTTTTCTCTTCCTTCGTCGTCAGACAGCTTGCCAGAGTCTTCTCTGTGAGTATATGAAGCGTTGGCATGATAAAGCGATATGCAAAATATTGATTTGCATTCTGATAACACTGCGGCAGCAAACTTAACCGCTCCACCGGATTTCCCACTGCCACATACCAGTCAAGCTGCTCTTCCCCCAGCGTGCAAACCCGTTTAATATGTGCAAGCGCCTGTTCTGTTATTTCCTCCATCTGTCCCAGTTCGGATTTCATCAGCACCCCGAAGCAATTAACATTCCAGCGAAAAAGAATATACTGCGGATGGCGTAAAAAATAGTGCAGAACCTCCTCCTGCCGTCTGATGAACTTATCCATTTTACTTTCCGACAACACCGCGTTTTTTTCCTGTAGATAGAGAAACAGCAGATTATAGCAGGAAGCCGAAAGTTCAATCGACCGTTTTACAGCCTCACTATAGATATCTTTAACAGACATTTCTCCTTCCAGCACCTTTTCAAAAAACCTTCTGCGTGAAAATTGCTCGTATTCATGCATTTCATTTTGAAATTGAGTCTGATAATCGTTCTGCTGTATATCCTGCTCAATTTTTTCTTTCAGATCCAATAGTATTTTTCTTAAATTCATCCTGGTTATGGGTTTAAGCAAATACTGATCCACCCCCACTGCAATTGCCTCTCTGGCATACTCAAAATCATCATATCCGCTGATGATGATAATCTTGATCCTGGGTAATTCCGCACTCACTATCTTACTGAGAGACAGACCATCCATGAAAGGCATCTTAATATCTGTGATCAATACATCCGGTCTGGTTTTGCGGATCAGAGGAAGAGCCATTTCTCCATCTGCTGCTTCCCCCACAAACCGATACCCATATTGCTCCCACGGAATCTTGTCACGCAGCCCTTCCCGAATCACGCTCTCGTCTTCAACCAAAAACACTTTCAACATATGCTTTCTCCTGTCCTTTGTTAATAAGGTCTGTCATCAATGACGCTCCTCACATTTTTCTGGGTAAATATCCTTTCGGGTACGTAATATTCCTTGTCGATCGGTTCCTGGTTTTCTATCGCCTGAATTACCTTTTCAATATATTCACCTTGTATGGGATTGCATTCAATATCAACATTAATAATCCCTTCTTCGACCATTTGTAAGGCAGACTTCACCGCATCAAATGAGATAATGATCATCTCACCGTCCACACCGGTCGTCTTACCGGCAGCTCCGATCGCTTCCAGGGCGCCAAAAGTCATATCATCGTTTTGAGAAACTACCACATCGATGTCCTCATACTTTTGCAGCATTTTCTTCATTTCTTCCCTGCCCTTGGCCGTAGTAAAATCAGCATCTACCTGCTCTAATATATTCCAGTTGTGATGCTCTGCGGCGATTGCATCAAAGCCCGCTGTCCGCCCGATAACCGAAGTGGAACCTTTTGTTCCCTGCAGGACAACGATATTAATTTCTTCATCACCAAGCTGTTTTTCCTCCAGATGCTCCGCCAGCCACTGTCCCGCATGCTCTCCTTCTGCGGTAAAATCGGAACCCACCCAAGCGGTATACAGCGAATCATCCTTCACATTAACTTTGCGGTCCATGAGAATGACGGGTATTCCTGCATCTTTAGCCTCCTGCAGCACCGTATCCCAACCGTCCTCCCTGATCGGCGAAAAAATGATGTAGTCCACTTGCTGAGAGATAAAGCTCCGAAGCGCTTTGATCTGGTTTTCCTGTTTTTGTCTTGCATTATCAAAAATCAGGAAATATCCGTTTGCTTTGGTGAAAACATCCTGTATGGATGCGGTATTTGCCGTTCTCCATACCGATTCACTTCCTACCTGCGAGACCCCCACCACGATCAGACTTTCATCTTTTGGTGTAAGGTTATCATCTGTTTCGTCGACCCTGAACTGTTTTTGGCAGCCTGCTGATAATATCAGCGTCATTATTATGAACAGGATCATCCGGCTGCTCCTTCCGACTATCTGATCCATACGCCATCCCCCTCTTTATCCTGCTTCGCTTCCATCTTTATTGCCGGAATGGCAATCTCCACAATCGTACCTTTTCCTTTTTCCGAATCAATCTTCATACCATATTCAGCACCAAAATACATGTGAATACGTTCATTTACATTTGCAAGACCAAATCCTTTTTCAGTCTCCTTGCAGGGGCGTTCAATTTCCTTTCTCAGCTGCTCCAGTTCTTCTTGGTCCATACCCGCTCCGTCATCACTGACTGTCAGCCGGATGATATCGCCTTGCTTTTCTCCGCAGACATATATATTTCCCTTTGCCCGCTTATATTTGATGCCGTGATAGAGGGCATTTTCAACCAGCGGCTGCAAGGTCAGTTTCAAAATCTGATAGTCATACAACACCGGATCAATCCGGAATTCATATTCTAAGATATCATGGTAACGCATTTCCTGGATTTCAAGATAACTGCGGATATGCTGCTCTTCCTGCCTTATGGAGATGAATTCTTTCCCCTTACTGAGCACCAGTCTGAAAAAATCAGACAGCGCAACTACCATACCCACGGCCTGCTCCGGTTGATTTCCTTCGATCAGCCAGATAATCGTATCCAGGGTATTATACAGAAAATGAGGATTGATCTGTTCCTGCAAAAGCCGCAGATCGGCTCGTCTCATCTTCTGCTCGTCTTCCTTGATCTTACCAATAAGGTTCTGCATATTACCGGCCATTTTATTAAATCCATGTGCCAATACTTCAATCTCATCATGAGAATTGGCGCTGGCTTTCACTTCAAAATCCCCTTCTGCGATCTTCCCGGTTGCATCATACAGTTCCCGGATCGGCCGCAGAATCCCTGAGGCGATCAGAACCGTCACCGAAATTACTGCCACCACCAGTACGGCAATCAGGATCCCGCAGATGACAATAAACTGTCTCATCTGCTGATTCAGGGTATTCGTAACTTCTTCCATACTCTGGGTCTGATAATAAATATAGTACTGGATATCATCCTGGATCAATTCCGTAAGGATATAGATATTATTGTCCAGCTCTTCGATATTCTCATCATATCGTTCTCCAATCCCTACGTTAGATACAATATCATCAACCCGTTTTTCCAATGTATCAATATTGCGGAGAAGACTCTCCAGCCACAGTTTACTTTCAGCCTCTGTGGTAATTTCTTTAAGCTGGGCAAACTCGCTGCGAAGCTCCTCAATCAGGATATACGGATCCTTCAGTGTCTCTTCTTCGGAAATATTGTCAAAAGTAACATATCCAACCACAAGTTTATACAGGCTCTCGTCCATCTCTTCCTTGAAATTCAGATTATAATTATTGGCAATTGTTAAGTTGCTTACAATATCATTATAAGCGCGGCTGTAATTTAACATGGAAAACAAAAGATATACAACCATAATAAAAAAAGGAATCGATGCCATTAACAAAAGCATCAGAATCTTATTCTTGATTGAAAACTTTATCTTATTATCAGCATCTTTATTTTGCGAAACGTTATCTTTTCTCATAACATTTGGTTTCCTTAACTCTTTGGCTGATTGCAGTAAAATCAATCATTACAATTCTCCAGTATTTCTCTTTATCCCGACAATCGATTTAAGTATAACAAAATGCGTATGTTTTTTCCACACATATTGTCGTTATATTTCGATACGGAATTCGATATGTTGGCTGCCCGGACGCCGACAACTCTCGGGACATCGAAGGCTGAACTGTAACTCGATGAATATGCAAGAACACCGATTGCGGCGAATGCTGCCAGCGGAAAGTATAAAGTACATTTCATTTCTCCGGCGGGAAAGCAGAATCATCCGATTCTTTTTCAGTAATATCAATATCATCAATCACTTTCCTGAGCGGAGCCCCACTGACGTTCTGATTGTGCAATTATATTTCCCTGTGTGTCGTAAAACTTATAATTTTTAGGCTCCGGAACCGGATCCCCTGTAAACGGATCATAACCGCCGTCCCCATACCATTCATAACCAATTTCATCATAACCGCATACTAAGAAATTCTTATATTCATGATACGTCACGCCTACATCCAGAAAACTATCCACATAAGCGACCATCTTCTGGCCGTACTTTTCTATTACATGCTCCGGTTCATATGCAAAAGCCGATACAAATAATACGATGAATCCCAACACGACTGTACCTATCAGAGTAACAACAATGCCTCCTGCGGCTAAAACCTTTTGGATCGTTCTTTTTCTCTTTTCCTTTTGAGGCAGCAAAAACACCTTGGCCAGGATGTAAATAATTCCACCTGTTAAAGCAATCCCAAGCAGCACCATGATGACGAAAAACGCAATTTTGACCCATGCCCGAAACATCAAACCGCAGCATTTTAAAATACAGACCAAACCACATCCCGCTGCGACAAGCCCCATGCTGATTCCTAATATATATAATGAAAAATTAATTCCTTTTTTCAACATATCACTCCTTATATCATCTTGACCTTCCAATGGCAAAGGGCAATTATATTCAATCTTATTCTTACGTTCGTAATATTTCCATATTACACCTGTAAGCGAAGAAAGTCAAGGCAATCATCATCGTAGATCTGCGCTCCTTCGCTGTAATCGGAAGTGGTTGATATCAGCATACACAAAAAACAAGCCAAGGTGTGATTTGCCTTGACTTTGTGTCGTCACAATAACGATATGCGAATTATGGAGTTTCCTTAATAATCCCGGCATCATAGCTTGGTTCTGCCGTATGTCCGGGGTGAACGATCAGGAAGCTGTCATCTTTCCAATCCCCATCGACCAATTGTTTAAGGAGTATGTTGCTGCCTTCAAGATTACTATATTTCCAACCATTTTCATCGGCCAACTTCTGTGCGGCTGTTTCGTACTCAGGAAATGCAAGGTTTTCCCACCGGATATATGTAATTCCATCATAGTTGACTGTCAATTCGGCCTCAATCTCCATAATCATACGTACGTGATCTTCATCCCCGTCATAGCGGTCAAGGTACATCTGATACTTCCTGTTATAGTTTTCTTGTTCATCCAATCCCCGCAGTTCCAGCATCCCCGGCCAATAAAAAAAGCTGCCCGGATTATTCTTGTGGTATGAATCATAGCTGTTCTTATCTCCCATAATAAGAGTCACGCAATCGTGCGCCCTTGGAATCACTAAGGGATATTTCTTGCTCCTCAGACCGACAACAGCATTGGCACAGAGTCCATAACCGATCAGAATCGCATCATAGTCATGGTCTATTGTGTCATTTGAGAAACGGTGATTGTTCTCATCGATCAGGTCAATTTCTTCCTGCAGCGCTTCCTTCAGCTTGCCAGGCGTGTTGTGCAGCTTTTGCCTCAGCAATGTGACATCTATCACATTCCGGCAGTTATACACCACACTGGATATTTCTCTCTCAAAAACCTTGCAGCCAATCAGCTTATAATACATCGGCTTTTCCCTCCTCTAAAAGACATGTTATAGCCCCTGTTCTGTCATTTATCTCATCCATCTCGTCACTGTCTATCATTCCTCATCCACCCTGATTATTGCCTTGATCAGGCATCCGCATAGAAACGCTATCTGCTCAAATTCCAGAAATCGTCCTGCCCCTTCGTCCAGCATCAGCTTAATTTGGCACAGGAACTCATCGTCTGCTTCATAGTAAATAATCTGCATCGGTATTTTAGGCAAAGCACTGTATGTCCATGTGTACTCACCGGGCCTCCCTTCACCATGAAACTCTGCCCCCAGCCTGTTAAGCGGCTCACATATGCTTTTATAGCTGCTGCCAAATTTTTGCACAAGCGAATCAAACATCCATGACAGGTTTCCTGCGGCGAATGAGCTCGGAATAAATCTGCCCGGCAGACAATAGGAAAATACCGGCTCGCCGCTTCCTGGGGAGGTGATATAGTAGACCAATACACTTCTGACAATTGGGTCTGAGGAATTGACGTCCGATGGGGTAATGCCCGCAGGGCTTATATAGTAGTCCTTTCCCAAAAACCGTACGGCTGCTGCCCCGTCTTCAGGCGGGGAAAATCCCAGCCGGGGCGCTGCTTCATTAAGGTCACAATCAGCCAGCTTATGGACAATTTGGTTATAGGTGGTTTCATATCCGTTTTTCATACTTTGCTTCTCCGCGTTCTGTGTTCTATAAGTACAATTCGTTTTGCTTCCTGTCCGCAAAGGCTTTTTTCATCGCCTGTGAAGCGGCAAACAGAACCGCCTTGTTAAGCTTTCTGGCGTTTTGAGGACAGACGGTAATGCAACGCATACAGGATATGCACTTCTCTTCATCCAGTGACGCCGGATTGTCTCGGGGGATGGCCTGAACCGGACATTTTTCGGCACACTGGCCGCACTTCGTACAATCCTTGTCTGCCTTTGGCTTAAATGGAACACCGCTATATTCCCTGTACTGCGAATTTCCCGGAACTATGAAATCTTTTGTGTTTTTTCTATTCGTTATTAATTCCGCTATTTTTTTTGTAAATTGCCGTAATTCTGTTTCATCCTGCGCGTCAGGACGCCCCTTGCCGTATTGGCGCATAATGGAATGCTCCGCTACGGCGGCAATGGCCGCTCCAACCATATATCCGCAGGCGCTTGCCTCGGTTTTCAGCTCCAGAAGCGTGTCGTCGTAGGCGCGGTTCCCAAATACAACAACAAGAACTGCCATAGCGCCATTTGCCCGCATCTGCCTCATCCGTTCCAAAACGATGGCGGGAACCCTCCCGCCAAAAGAAGGTACGCCGATCAGACATACATCTTCTTCCGTGAAGCTGTACGCACTGTAATCAGCGTCCCCCGCCGACAGATCAATCTGTCTGTCTATGGATAATCCTTCTGTCAGAATATCCATTACCTTTTTGGTTCCGCCCGTAGGACTGAAATACATGGAATAAACGCTCATATTATTATCTTCCTTTCTAAATTTATTTTGTTCGCAATCATTTTCCGTTTAGCTTGTCGTCCGATGCTCCATATCGAACGATCAGCCCGGCAAGTGTTTGTTCCGACATGGATTTTTGTATCGCTTGCCGTATCGCGCTATATGGCTCATCCAGCAAATCATATATCTGTCTGCCGACCGGACAGGCGGATGACGGATTTGGATGCAAGCCAATCAAGTTTTGTAAAGAAGTAGGGTCAACAGCGCTATAAACTTTCCATATCGTGATTTCTTCCGGGGCAAGCGCCAATGTGGCACCTCCGCCGCCTCGCTGAATGTTCACAATACCAGCTTTTTTCAAGCCGCCCAAGATATTTCTAACGATGACAGGATTATTCCCTGTGCTTTTTGCTATAACTTCGCTAGTCATTTTGTGGCTCTCGGAAAATACAGCAATCACGAGAAGAATATGAAGTGCCAACGAACATTTCGTATTGATTTTCAAGAGAACCCCTCCTATTGACATTTCTTAGCTGGACTTTATGACTGTGCTAATATTATTGTACCATGTAATGATTGACATTACAACAAGGAGGACTATTATTGAGACCGATTGGGTTATAGACTATTAAACTTTTTAAGCTTCACACACTGAACTGTATAAAGGATGAACCTCAGTCCTATACTCTCTCCAACAGGAATGCTCATCAGCATAAGCTGCAAATGTTCATCTAGCTTCTTCAATATGTCCTGACCGTATCTCATATACCACCATGTTCACAATGCCAGTTCTTACGTTTTTATTATAATTATACACTTGCAAAACTCCACGTAATTGCTTTACATGCATGGCTGCGCTCATAGATATCTTTTCTTGTTTACTTATCGCTTCTATCTGTAGGAATAGCAACATTTGATCCGCTCCTAGATAACTTTCTGTAAACAATGGAGCTTCTTCAAAATACGTTGTATACTCCTCAATAAATTGTTGTTGGCGTAATCCAATCAACAGCGATATCTGTTTGGGGTTAATATATTGTGCTGAAAAAAATATCCCTGATGCCTGTCCTGCATTTATTCCTAATGTCTCATATTCCTCCAGGTAAGATGGTCCTAAGATGACTCCTGTATAACCGGAATGTCTTAGCTGCACGATAAGTCTTGGTACCTGAGTTTGATTTCCCCAAATCAATATTCCTTCTACATCTTGCATAATAACTTCATCAAATTCATACTGTGTGCTTAACATTTCATCTTTATAAAATAAAATCCTGCTCTTCAAATCATCAGTAATCCATGTTTGAAATTCTCTCCGAAAAAACGGATCCTCCGGTAACATAATAACCAACGAATTGACACCAATTTGTTCCCCATAGGCTAATAATGATGTTACCTCGTCTCTTTCGTCTGACCGCATTGGGATTGCAGAATTTGTTTTTCCGGTTGTTAAAACAGGTATGGTACTGCAATCAGCAAATCTCTCCGGATTATCCAATGTTGTCATGACGCCATAACATCCATTCTGTCTGACAAATTTCTCTGCTTCTAAAATTCCGTCTGCATCATTCTTAATTTTGAGCACCCGAACTTCTATATTACCTTCTTGCTTAGCAATCAGTTTAATACCATTAATATATTCTGCCGTACGCAGTACATCCTGCTCTGCTTCTACAACAACTGCAATCCATCGTTTATCCCGCATAAAGTAATTTATTATCACAAATAGTAAAATTATTATAAGCAAAAAAGATACTATTCTCAGGACACGCTTCATATTTATCACCCATCCTCATTTTTAGTAGTTTCTTTCAGCCCACGATACTCTGAAGGCGATACACCAACATGACGTTTAAAAATAGTACTAAAATAAGTTGGATTCTCATAACCACAAAGATAACTCACCTCATAAGAACGACGGTCACCTGATTCCAACAACTTCTTCGCATGTGCAAGGCGTATTTCTGTTAAAGATGTAATAAATGACTTCCCCTCTCCTTGTTTAAATAGTGCACTAAAATAATTCGGTGACATTCCCACTTCTCTCGCAACTTTGTCCAATGTCAATCCCGGTTCTGCAAAGTGTGCCTCAATATACACTTTTGCCCGCTCCACAACCTTCTTACTTGAATTTCGTCCTTCATCTAAAAAATCACAGATTTTAGATACAAATGAATATAGTTGGCTCATCATTCCGCTTAGTGTTTGACAAGTCAATATGTTACGATATGCTTCAGTTGAATCTTCCATGATTTCCTGAATTGGACAGTGAATATCCGCTAAAAGTTTCATCACTTCGCCATATACAAAACTCACCATCATCCTGGTATATAAAAAAGAATTATGGTGTGTTTGGCGAATGTCTTCTTCTATCTGTTGAAACTCTTCCCGAATCGCTTCTTTATCAAAAGTAGCAATGGTATGCACAACACGCCTTACATCAAAAGCATCCGGCAGCTCTGCCTGTTTATTGCCTTCTTTTTCAGGCTCTACATCCTGATTTGTGCCTAACAAAAAAGCTCGCTTTAATGTATGTGCAGCCATGTCATATGCCTCAGGGCATTGTTCGATTTTTTCAAATACAACTGATACCGCGGTGGTATAGTCATGACTTGTAATAGCCATACGTAAACGTTTGATATAGGAACGGGCACAAAAGTAAACATCTGATTCTATATCCCCGTAAAAAAGAATTATATATCTACCATTGCTTTCTTCTATAATTTCAATCGGCTCACCATCGCCTTGTCTAAACAATACTTCTTCTAAATCCTGTGTTAAACGAAATATTTGTTCTTCCGGCATATTACCTGTTATATTATCAAAATAATCTAACTGAACAAGGGCACACAAACAGTATTTGCTTTCTCTCATTGGTGCCGGCAAATCAGCTGAAAATTGCTCTGCACTCATGCTGTGTCTTATATACCTCATTATTTTTCTTTGCAGGACGACTTGATTATCTGCCTGTAGCTTATGGCGCAATTCCTTTACTTCATTTTCATGATGGAAGTGCTTGTCTAACTCTTCTTTTATCGCGTTCAAAGCACGGCACATTGCAGATATATCAATTGGTTTCATGATATAGTCGGAAACGCCCAATTTTACCGCCGTCTGCGCATACTCAAATTCCCCATAACCAGATAAAATAAGAACACGCGCTTCTATTCCACTTTCTCTCACTTTTCGAATAAGCTCAATTCCATCCATATGTGGCATCCGAATATCCGTGAGAATAATTTCTGGTTGATATTTTTCGATAAGATTCCATGCTTCTATACCATTTATCGCTTGTCCTGCTAATTTTAAGCCCAGCATCTCCCAGGGAATCGCCTTACATAGCCCTTCTCGAATAATTTGTTCATCATCTGCCACTACCACTTGATACATTGATCATTCCTCCAATAAAGAATTAATACAAATAGTAATTGATGTACCCATACCCTGTTCACTGTGTATCTGAAAATGAAATTTGTCTTTTGTTAAAATTCGTATTCTATCATGTACATTTAACAACCCAAAACTCTCTGCCCTTTTTCCATTTCCCTGCTTTAGTGCATTATTAAGCTGTTCCAATTTTTCCTTTGACATCCCTATGCCATTATCTAAAATTTCAAATAAAACTCCTTCTTCGGTGCTTAATACGTTAATAAATAGCATGCATTTATGCATACAAGTTTTTATTCCATGGTATAATGCATTTTCCACCAGAGGCTGTAAGATTAATTTAGGCACCAGATATTTTTCTACGTCCTGATCAACATAGATCATATAATCAAATTGTTCTGCATAACGCATTTTTTGAATAGTTAAATAACTACGTACATGCTTTACCTCTTCAGATATCGTAATAATATCCTGTCCGCGACTAAGCCCTGTTCTAAAAAAAGCTGTTAAGGCTTGTACCATTTCAACGACACTTTGGTTTTTTCCATCAATAGACAGCCACGCAATCGAATCAAGGGTATTATATAAAAAATGAGGATTAATCTGTGCCTGCAGTGCTTTGAACTCAGCCATGCGCAATTGTTCCTGCTCTTCTCTGACAGCCTGCATCAAACTTCCTATTCGCTCAGACATGCTTTGCATATTCTCCGCCAGTTCACCAATTTCATCTTTACGGATAACTGCGATTTTTTCACCAAACCGCCCTTCCTTTACTGCGGTAACATAAGTAATCATATTTCGAATAGGTCGAAGTTCATAATCCCTGAGTCCCCTCGATACTGCGGTATTACAAAGCAGAGCCAAAATGGCTATTATTACAATGCTGCTTAAAATCAACTTACCATTTTGCCTCAAATAACTTTTTGGAACCACTCCTGCTATAATCCAATTGCTATTTGGCAAACGTTGAAATAACAGCATATTCTGTTTGTTATCTAATACACATAAGTCATTCCCGATCGCAGTATGGGCTGATACATTTTGGGCCGTCTGCACAATTTTAGTATCTGTTTCATCAACCGCACACATAAGCTCATTTTGCGCATTCAGAAGAAATACCACGCCTTCTTTGCCGATATTAACATCGAGAAGGGTATTAAGGGTGTCTTTTCTTACTTCAACAATTACAACTCCATTGGGCCGTCCTGTGGCAGAATCTATTAGTGCTGCTGCAACAGCCAAAACTGCTTCTCCTCTGTTCTCTAATACTAATGATCCGCCTTCTGAAACAAACCATTCATCATAACGACGGTTTTTTATCCGCTCATAATCATCTTTCGAAAACTTTGATTCTTCCCGCAAAGCATAATAACGCGATTTAGCTTCTACTCCTCTATCAGTACGTACATAAATAGCTGCGATATCACTACGAAACTCATTAATGTCCCGGAGACGATTCTCTGTTGCTTTAATTGCTTCTTTGATTGTCATCTCTGAGTTGCTTTGAGTTGCCTGTTCTATGAATGTATCATTATCGACCAGCTGCGCAATATAATTCATGTCAGTCAATAAGCTATCCATTTCATCTGATATTTTCTCAATAATCTGTGTACTGGTCTGCAACGTCATATCACTAATGCGATTTACCGATATCATATATACAACAAAGCCTACTAAAGTCAATGGAATTATCATCAGCAAAGTAAAATATAAGAACAGTCGATTTCCAAGTGAATGCAGAAACTTATCCTTAAGCTTCTCTCCCAACTTCATCGCCTCCTGTTCCTGCTATTTATGTTTTGATTATCTCATATATTGCCGACAGGCGTCAATCGCTGTCCCAAAAGCCCTGTTGGGAAATACGACCAACAGGAGCCTTGGGTATGCCATGACAGAGAGAAGATTATCAACGTTTATTTACCAATAGCTTTCATAAATGTACGCTGATATGTTAAAACGCCTGAAGCACTTGCAAAGCGTGAAAGATAACTAGGCGGAGCAGTTATAACCACTCTATGTATCATATCTTGGAATTCCGGCTCCATCAACATCTTGTCAATGTACGGATACATCATTTCACCCCCCATAGAGCATATGATCAATCTGCTATCCGGCAAATTAGAACTGCGAAGTACACGAAGGGAATGCCTTGTTGCATCAAGTCCATCCGCTCCATTCTCATTGAATGCACCGCGATATTCAAGCACCCATCTGACCTTTTCAAGTACCTGGGCCAGTGAGTCTTTGGCTTCTTTAGCAGATAACATATCCTCGGCTGTCATGAGATCTCGCATCTGCTCAACCTTGGTGATATCGCCAGACTGCTTATATTGCTCCATAAGTTGACGAAGCTCATAGGTAACATTAAATCTTTGCTTAATAAAAGTATTAATAAAATATGGTTTTGCCTGGAGTGCAAGCGCAACCTGATGAGGCTCAAACATCAAAGTAAAATTGGTTCGATATCCTTTTTCTGCTAAGCGATATGCTAAATTATGTCCATAAAAATTAGTTTCTATAGTTCCTTCTTCAAATCCTTTATCAAATGTGTTATTTACTAAACTTCCAATATCATCTTGTGCGATAGGACCTGTGTGTGGTACTTTTACTACTAAACGATATGGTGTTAAAATTTCTTCAAAACGAGTAATTTCTTCTGAAATTTCGCTTTCTGAAGCATATGGGTTGTCTACTTCCACACTAATATCTGTCCCCGGACCAAGGATTTTACAAAGCTCTTCCATTACTTCATATCGGTCTTTAAACTTATTTCCTACGTTAGCTTTTGGATTGTTTATAAAGCTATCATATATAATGGCCGGATTACATGTAAGATTTGCGATAAAATTCTTAATTGGTTCCACTTCATATGGATTTGCACTATCTGCCGAAAACAATACATTAGTAGGTCTTTTAATGCCATTTTCTCCATAGGAAATATCACGTTTTAAATCTACTTGTGTGCCTCCACCTGCATCATAACAAAAGACCGGACGAAACCCCGCCGGAATTATGCCCTTTTCAACCTGAAAGGTATCAATAACTTTTTGAAATTCTTTTGTTACTCCCAAAGAGGAAATATTGTCTTTTAATCTTACAGAATCCTCCATGGATATTTCGAGCCCTTGGATCCGTTTCCAAGAATCCTCACTTAAGTTTGTCTGCAGCTCAATATTACCTGCTGCATGTAATGAATCTAAGGTTACTTTCATTTCATTAACACAAATCATGTCCCTTACTCCTTTACTATTTCTATAATTAAATGATAATTCAGATTCTATCTCCCATCAATGCTGATTGCTTTCACTTTTTCATGAATTCATTTCACATTTTAACGCTTTTTATCACGAATCGTAGATAATATTACGGCAGCCACAATAATTGCCCCCTTTAACATCAACTGAGGATAATTGGGCACATTCATAAGATCCAAGATATTGTTGATAATTCCCAATATGAACACACCAATTACAACGCCGGACACATTACCTGAACCACCAGAAAAACTTACACCACCGATCACAACAGATGCAATCGCATCCATATCTAATCCTTCTCCGCTTGTTGGCGCACCAACTCCTAAGCGTGCTGTTAAAAGTATACCCCCAAGCGCACAGCAGAAAGAAGAAAATGCATACGGAAACACCTTCCACTTAGCCACGTTAATACCACTTAGCTTCACCGCTTCCTCATTACCGCCTAAAGAATACATAATGCGTCCAACTACAGTAAAACGCATTAGTAAGAAGGTAATAATAATCATTATCAGCCATATGATACAAATAACCGGTACTGATCCAATTGTTCCTGAACCTATCCAATACATGAAATCAGCACTTGAGGTAGCTGACCACGAAATCGGTACAGCTTGCGTATACCAATAGGCAATACCACGTGCAAAACTCATCATCCCAAGCGTCACAATAAATGGTGCTATTCGTAATCTTGCCACTATCAAACCATTAAAACATCCAATTAATGTGCAAATGGCAATTGTTGCCGGTATCGCAATGACAGCTGGCATCGTTTGCATAAACCCTGCAACTAATACTCCCGATACTGCCACTACCGAACCGACACTAAGATCAATGCCACCGGTCAAAATAACAACAAACATCCCCATCGCAACTATCATATTCAATGCGACCTGCACCACAATGTTCGATGCATTGGGTCTTGATAGAAAAACCGGCGAAATACAAGACGCAATCACTGCCATCAGAAACAAAACAACCAGGGGAATTGCCTGTTCTTTCATATAACGCTTGATTCTTAACGTTACTTCATTTTTTTGTTCAATTATATCTGTCCCCATTGCTTTTTCACTCATACTTTTTCACTCCTATACATCAGACTTAGTATATTTTTGCTATCGTCCAAATTTTCTCTGATCTCACCTACCACCTGACCATTTCTCATAACTATCAATCTGTTACATAACCCTTGTAATTCTTCTATTTCAGATGAAATCACCAAAATGGACATACCTCTTTTTCGCAAATTCTCTAAAAGCATATAAATTTCTGCCTTTGCACCAACATCTATCCCTTGTGTAGGTTCATCAAATATAAGAATATCCGGATGTGCTGCTATTGCTTTTGCTACCACCACCTTTTGCTGATTGCCGCCAGATAATCGATTCACTGCAGATTCTATTGAATCCGTCTTTATATGTAAATCTTTTCTTAAGGATTCAATATAAACCTTTTCTTTATGTCCTTGAATAATTCCTTTTTTAGTTGTTCGCATAAAATTTGACAAAGTTATATTTTCCCGAATAGAACGAACAAGTACAAGAGCTTCTGCTTTTCGGTCTTCCGGTGCTAAAAAAATTTTATTTTTTACCGCATCAACCGGTGTCCGCATTCGAACTTCCTTACCACAGATTTCAATTTTACCGCACTTTATTTTATCAAGTCCGTAAAGGGCACGTGCCATCTCCGTTCGTCCACTGCCTACCAGTCCTGCTACACCTAAAATTTCACCCTTATAAAGCTTAAAAGAAATATCTTTTACTTTATCAGTTGTTATTCCCTTTGCCTCGAGTACAACATCCTTTGAAATATCTATTGCCTTATCCGGAAACATTGTATCAACACGATGCCCGAGCATATGTACGATCAAATCTGCTTTGGTTAAATGCACATTGTCAAGTACTGTGATCAGGCTGCCATCTCGCATAACTGCAATGCGGTCACATAACTGAAATAGTTCTTCCAAACGATGTGAAATATAAATCATTGTGACGTTTTTTTCTTTTAAAACCTTAATTAAACGAAACAAAATTGCAACTTCCTGATCTGATAACACTGCCGTTGGCTCATCTAGTATTAATAATTTGGGTTCTCGCTTAAGCACCTTTGCAACGGCAACTAACTGCCGATTGGCAACATTTAGGGTTTTTACTTTTGCCCTTGCATCAATGGGAATACCGTACTCTTTTAAAATAATTTGTGCCTGCAAAAAAAGTTCTTTCCATCGAACTACTCCATTCAAAAGAGGTTCACCCAAAAAGATATTCTCAGCTACTGTTAAATCCGGCACCAATTCAGCTTGTTGGTATACCTGAGCGATACCTAATTTCTTGGCTGCAATTGTATCGCTATACTCTTCTTTTTGCCCGGAAAACCATACTTCACCACTGTCTTTCTGGTAAGCACCTGTTAACACCTTCATAAGTGTAGATTTTCCGGCACCATTTTCTCCTGCAAGCGCAAGCATTTCTCCTTCGACAACCTCAAGTGAAAAATCTTTTAGCGCATGCACCGCACCAAATCTTTTGTCTATATGTTTTAATTCTAAAATTG
>Ga0153944_1000204_pt1 | contig 25210 bp, 25 predicted proteins | sample TSNJ028MetaG_FD_104703 | JGI IMG/M metagenome (GOLD analysis project Ga0153944, IMG submission 104703) | Attine ant fungus gardens microbial communities from New Jersey, USA - TSNJ028 MetaG | ecosystem: Host-associated > Fungi > Mycelium > Unclassified | place: USA: New Jersey, Wharton State... | reverse complement strand
GACCTATTTTATAAACTAGACTCGACTCCATTTGTGGCTTTGAACGCTTGACATCTGTCGAGGATGGGTGTTGTGTGATACCACCATCCACGTCTGACTCGGAATCTGTGGAGCCAGTTGGCGATACCCGCTCTCGGAAATGAGGTGCCTGGGGAGGAGACGCTGACACTTTCAAGAGGGGCGTACTATTAGTCGTGCCTGGTGAAGACGAGGGCGCTCGGCTTCTAGTGGGCGGCGTGCGTGCAGGAGGTTTCGGAGAAGATGAACCCAACTTTGATGACACAGTCGAGGAGCGAGAACGTTGGGCGGGCTGACGAGCAGGAGTGACCCTTGAGAGACTGGGCAATAAAATGGGTTTGGGATCCTCTTTCTCTCGCGACTGCTCACTGACTGAATCCTGGAGACGTCCAATGACGTCCTTTTGTTCTTCAATAGTCTCAAGCGCTTTCTGCATCTCCTTCTTGAGTTTTTCCTCCCCTCCCGCTTGAGCATTGTATTGGCCAAGCTGATTTCGCGCGTCTTCCAATCGACGCTGTAGCTGAATGACTTCACCCATAAGCTTCTCCTTCTCCTTCACAATTTGGGTCGCGGCATTATTTTTTTCCTCTAAAGAAGGTAATGTGGTCTTTATGATTTCTAACTCCTTCTTGACGTTCTGTGCCTCCTCTCCATCTCGCTTTAATCGTTCCTTAAGACCAACAACCTCCTGACGTAACTCCTCGTTTGCTGATTCGAGAAGCAAGGACTGCTCTTGCTTGGCAGTTGATTCACGCTGAGAAGACTCTATGGATCGACGAAGGTTATGCACGGCACGCCGCTTAGCCTCAAGTTGAGCATTATGATTGCGGACAAGCTCAGCCTTCTCCACTTCAAGCGCCTGTTTCTCATCCTCAAGCACACGAGCGCTTTCTTGAAGCATAATTTGTTGTTTTTCGGCCCGAATAAGTTGGGTAGCCTGCTCCTCCATAACCTTGGCCGACTCCTGAGCCTCTGCACGAACAGCGTCGAGAGCTGCGCGGAGTTGTTTAATGGTGCAAGATGAAGTGGACAGGTCAACCTGGAGGGCTTGAACCACACGATCGGCATCAGTCAGTCGGGACTCGTAATCTTGGATCTGTATCTTGAGCGACGAATTGCTTTCCTCAAAACTAGAAAGACGATGCTCAAGGTCCTTTATCACCATATCCTTCTCATTAACAGAGGCTTGAGCACAAACAAGCATGTTCTCTGTCTCAACCTTGGACGATTGCAGCTGAGTGAACTGAGCATTACGTTCAACCAAAATCTTGGATATGTTTTCGAGTTTGGTTTGGCAGTGGTTCACTTCATTCCAGAGTCTCCCCTGCAACTCGACACCCCCCTCGGCCAGGACACGACCGCCCTCCTCTAAATGCATGACTCTTCCTCGCAGCCCATTATTCTCCACACCTATTTTCGACATGTGTTCATCCTTCACCTTCAGCTCCTGCTGTAGGGACTCAATCCAGTGTTGCAAGTCCTTCACCTTGAGCTGGAACGATCGCATTTCTTCATCATGAATGCGTATCAATTCAGCCTTGTCGTCTTCGACGGCCATGATCCGTGACGCTAGTTCTTCATTTCTCTCTTGCAGGTGGTGATTGGTTTCCTTATGCTGGTCAAGCTCGGATGCGTGCAAGCAAAAGAGTTCAGCTTTAGTGCAACTAGCTGTGTCTTCTGCGCTCTGGCAAAGTTTGTCATTGTTCGCGCTCTCGAGTGTACGAATGTGCTCACTGAAAGTAGAGCACTCGTTGGTTACTTCAGTGAGCTTCTGCGTAACGATAGCAGGCTTCCGGGAAGGGGATAGCACATTTGGCTCAGCGTTATTATTTCTCGTTGCCGAGCCATCAGAAAATTCGGTGCTAGTTCTGCATCATCAGCAGAGGATCTAGATAGAGTAGGTCATCTTGATCACCTCTCATCACTGTCTCGACCTTTTAGAGGTGGCGTGTGTCGTGATTCTGGCAACAACGACGCCTTCGGAGATGCTGTCATGCGTCTGACAGGAATTTTGGAGCCAAGACCTGGAGTATGTTTGATTGATTCGGCAGGCTCATGATCCTGAGGCACGGTGGATATTGAAACTTCACGAGATGATTTCGGCATAGACGAGAGTATTTTGGGCACCCCACGCCATAACGAGCGTTTCTTGTCCACTTTGGAGGCAGTAGAATAGACGGAACCGTCTGATGGTTTACGAGAAACAATGATGGTTTCCGTAACAGTTTGTTGGAGAGGTTGCGGAATGTGGGGTGTAGCGCTTGCCGACTTTGCCTGGGCGTTGCTGTCTTGAACAGATGGCGCAGCGGATAAAGTCGATTTTCTAGGAGTTTTTCGAGTAATGTTAAATGGCATGTTGAGTTGGAGAGAGAGGAAGAAGCGGAGGAAAGCTTATGTATGGACAAGGTGTTTCCAGGGAACGTTGTGGCCGCATGCCGTCGTGCAGCATTGACTATGCGAAGACGAGGCATGCATAGCAAGAAGGCACGTTGTAATCCCCGGCATGGTCTCTGAAACATACATAGTCGGGTTGCCTGGATAGATTATACTGGCAGGTCGACTTCCAATCTTGCGAGGCCTGTCTGATTTCATTTTAGGAATTCCGTTCGATCAGACATTTTCTAGTGCCCTGCTTACGTTTGGAAATGCTACTCTAAATGGCACAGGCACGATCTGTCACAGATCACCTGACAATAAGGACGCGGTGGTCCGTCTACTTCGCAAGCATTTCCCAACTGTACGGGCTAGAAGCTAGAAGCACCTCAAATCGATTGCCCCGTAGAATACGGCTCTTCTTTGAATTTCAATAAGACTGCCCTTGGCTGTAACTCATGGCTTTTGGTCTGGAATCGACTTGATATACTCTTTCTTGCTTCTTCGAGGTATAGCCTCCGAACTTACCGTGCTGTGGGTGCTCATACTTTATTCACAACCGTCATCAAGAAATCACAGCGCTTCTGTCAATGAAATCATTATTATATTACACTCTCCACAGCACTTCTGCATTGGGCGTGCCGCTCTTCCACTCGGAAATCATGCTAGTAAGAAAAATTTCGCCTGGTTGACAGGCTATCTCTCTATATGAAACGGTTTCTCCAAGCGGAAACGCGACTTATTGAGATTGGCGACTACAGTAACCCAATGCGCGGCTTTCAATCATTCTCCAACGTAAGTCAGCCTACGATGATCGAGGTTGGCTGACGCCGTTACCAGAACTCTATAAATTCGTACTTCGACCTCCCTGTCAGAACCATTTCCTCTCTTCTCCTTCTCGTTAGGTATTCTCTACACTAGAGATGCTACCTCGTCTTCAGTTTGCTACTGTCCTTTACTATGCTGCCAACGCTTTTGCTTACGCCCCTGATACCGTTGGTAAGACTGGCACTCTTACCCTCACAAGCCAGGTCATTGGTCCAGACGGTTTCAATCGCTCGTGCGTCCTCTCCTTGCGTCTTTTCAGCTTGGGAGAGTCTATTTACGTGTCGTCTGAAAAAAGGGCTTCTGTGATCAATGGTGTCCATCCTGGCCCATTGATCGCTATCAATAAGGTAGGATCTCAACAACTATTTTTCGAAAGGAAAGCTGAGGGTTCTCGTTTTAGGGTGACTCTGTCTCGCTGAATGTCGTCAACGACCTTTCGGACTCGGACATGATACTGGGAACGACAATTGTGTGTATGAACACTTTATTATGTTCAGTTGCTGATATTTATATAGCACTGGCACGGCATGTTCCAAGCTCGAACTAATTTCATGGACGGCACAGATGGGGTTACTCAATGTCCCATCGCTCCCGGAGACTCATTCAGATATACCTTCAAAACTGACAGACAGTCTGGTACATACTGGTACCATTCTCATTTCGGCAAGTCTGAGCCTTTGTGTTACCAGCTTACTCGAGTTTCATGCTAATCATTTATTTAGGCATTCAATATTGCGATGGTATTCGTGGAGGCTTTGTTATCTATGACGACGAAGACCCTCACCGGTCCATGTATGATGGTGAGCGACAGAATTGACCTTCTCCTACAATATAACTGATTTAGTTTCATATAAGTTGATGACGGTAGGCGGATCTTTTGCGCTACTCAGCTTGGCCTCGCTCACGCGTTCCTCAGCATCTACTGTTATAGCATTGAGTGAATGGTATTTTGACTATTCCTAATGGTTGCTCCGTGGAGATGCCTACTAATTTCTTTCAGGTACCACACTCTTGCGGTCGATATCACCGGCATTGCTGAAGCAGACTCAACCTTGATCAATGGTAAAGGCCGATACCCGGGTGGCCCACAAGTCGACCTCTCGATCATCGATGTCATGAAAGGCAAACGGTATCGATTCCGTATCATCTCTATGTCTTGTGATCCAAACTTTGTTTTCTCCATCGATAACCATGACCTTACCGTGATTGAAACTGAGGGGACGTCCACTAAGCCGTACACGGTTAATTCCATCCAAATCTTGGCAGGTGAGCAGAATTAATGTATTGATAGCGATCCACATGAAAAACTGACATGATGACTATCACCGACAGGCCAGCGGTACTCTGTCGTATTGAATGCCAATCAGACGATCGACAACTACTGGATTCGTGCACTTCCTAACTCTGGCAACCGTAACCTTAGCTCCACCTTCGAAGGCGGTGTCAATTCTGCAATTCTGAGGTATTCCGGTGCACCGATCCAAGAGCCGACGTCAACACAGCAAACTCATGTCGTCCCTCTCGTCGAGTCTCGTCTTCATCCATTAATCTCTTCTCCTGCCCCAGGAAGACCTACTCCCGATGGTGGAGACGTGGACTTTGTTTTCAATTTTGGCTTTGACGTTGATTCGTTTTTGTTCAATATCAACGGGACTAGTTTCCAGCCTCCCAGTGTCCCTGTTTTGTTACAGATCTTGAGTGGTACACAGCCACCACAAAACCTCTTACCAGAAGGATCCGTCTACACTGTCGAGAGAAACAAGACTGTCCAACTCAACCTCCCTTCTGGTCTGATAGGAGGTCCTCACCCTTTCCACTTGCATGGGGTACGCATCTCAGGAGCCGGTGTCATCATAGCTCAATACGTTCTGTCTAGCACGAGTTCTGGGTAGTCAGGAGTGCTGACACTAACGCCTACAACTACCAAGATCCTGTGATCAGGGACACGGTCAATGTCGGAGATACTGCTGGCGATTTTGTCTCTATCCGTTTCCGGACTGACAATCCTGGCCCGTGGATTCTTCACTGGTACGTCTATCCCCTTCCAAACATCCTGATCTAGCTCCAACTTACCACCATCATCATCATCGGCTTTCAGCCATATTGATTTCCATCTCGTGACGTAAGTTGATCCTTCCGATCATGGAGCTGCTGGATTGATTCTATGCATTAACTACAGGGGACTTGCGATCGTCTTTGCTGAGGCCCCAGAAGATACAAAGGCATATCTCAAGACCCCACCCGGTACGTTGTCAGCAAAAAAAAAGTTGTATCTCAGTCAAGCTAAACGAGTGTTATTGAAGCCGAGTGGGATCAACTCTGCAAGACGTGGAATGATCTTCCAAACAACGTTACGCATGCAGGACAAAATTAAAAACTACCCCTTTACATCATAATTGTTTTTTTTCGAACCGTACGATGTTTTTTTTGCGCTTGCGGACTTTTTTTTTGTTTATACTCAGGAAGCAACTTATGAATCTCAAGCCGTAATTGCTCCATCCTTTTTTTGATCATTGTTGGCAATGCGACATATACTTTTGATGCCTTTCTTAACACCGAGGCTTCTAGCCTCATTTTAAAATTCGGAATTTAGCTCAAGCGTTGCCAAGTCGCCCGACGGCAATCGTCCTCCGAGTCAGAATTTAATCTTGCTTCAAGTCCATGGCTGACTATTACAGTCCCACAGTATAAACAGAAACAATTAAATTTTTAATCCTCGAATTCTCAGTAGATAACACTGGCGGAGATCTGGTCTGAAGTGACACTCTGGATATATCTCACCCGACGCTTTCTGGGAGGGCAGAGATGTATTTGTGACGAACGCCAATAGTTCGTTTGAGCTCGATATGAATTAAATAAGTATTATAGGGGTATAGGAGTACACCTTCATTCAAAAGAAAACGTAGGCAAAGGAGTATTCAAAATGAAAAAATCCAAAAACCGAAAGACCCCATTCTCTAGATGCAATGAAATAATTATAAACAATGACAAGTTTAATTGCTGATATTCTTCTGTCCGGCGGAGAATGCATTCCAGGTAGGGCACAGTTGCTTGAAATTATCTGCAAGGCCGCACAAAAATGCGTCAAAAGATTAGTATGTAAGCTTAGGTCGGAGATAATCACCTGAGAGAGGAGGATTCAATGGGGATACATCTTCTACAGCTTCTGCAACGACAAGGGATAAACCGCTTTATCACCAGTCAGTTGGACCTCAGTAATCAACATAGGAGATGCAGCTTACCCAACGAGATGGAAGTCGATGTGACTAAAGGGAAGTAGAATGAGCGGGTCAGCAGTATAACACAACTTACAAATGACTCACCAGTGTAAAATCCATGGACCTGGGTTCTCCGTCCGGAAACGGATAGAAACAAAATCTCCCTCGGTATTGCCGACATTGACCGTGTCGCGCTGAACGGGATTCTTAAAATTATATTTACCGCTGTCTGCGCTTCTGATAACACTAAATGAGTGCTAATTGGAGGGATATACAGTGAGCAAATCGTTCAAAGTCGAGTCAGAATCCAACATACCCCATGCAGATGGAAAGGATGGGGACCGCCTATGAGGCCGCTGGGGAAGTTAATTTGAACAGTCTTATTTCTCTCAACAACCAAGAAGCTGCCCTTCGGAAGAAGCTCCTGTGCAGTGCGTGCGCCACTCAGTATCTGGAGTAGGACAGGGACATCAGGCGCAACGAACTGCGCTCCATTCATAGTCCAGGTAAAGGTCTCTTCATCAAAACCCATGGTAACATTGAAGACATAATCAGCACCGTCAGCGGTGCTCCTGCCAGGAGCAGCGGGGTGACTCAAAGGATGCAAGTCTGTTTCTAGAAGCTTATTCTCCTGCGTCTGCTTGCAAGTTGTCGGGTCTGCGGCTGATGATCCTTTATACCTGAGGATGGCTGAGTTGAGCCCATTGGCGAATGTTGTGTTCAGGCCATTTCCACCAGTATTTGGCAGTGCGCGGATCCAATAGTTGCCGACGGGTTGATTGGCATTCAAGACCGCGGAGTAACGTTGTCCTGTTGTCCCGATAAAAAAGATCAAAACCAACTCATTCCTTTCATGCAAAATGCCTACCAGCGAGAAGCTGTACGCTGTTCACAGTCTTGCATTCTGTCTCTTTACTATCCGCTTCGATGATGGTAAGATTGTGTCCATCGACAGAGAATATGAAGTTGGGCTCGCAGGACATCGCAAAAATTCGGAATCTATATCGTTTCCCCTTCTGAACATTGACAACTGCTAAATCGGTCTTCGGGCCTCCAGGATAACGCCCAAGGCCGTTAATTAAAGTGCTGTCTGCCATAGCAATGCCTTGGATTGTTGGGGCCGGAATATGGTACCTGATCACGACTGTAAGCACCTACATTTCTAGAGAACATTTATGATACTTTACCATTCTGTCAAAGTGATGATGGTGGTTTCTGCCATATCTCTCGTTTCAGATGAGCTTAAGAGAGATTTTAGGTTAGCTTACCATCGTCAACTAGATATAATTCTAGTATCAGCCAAGGTCATTGAGTCATGGACAATCCTTACCGTCATAAAGGTTCTTATGAGGGTCATGCTTATCATAAACGATCAAAGCTCCTCGAAGTCCGTCGCAATATTGGTTGCCTTGGGATTCAAATTATTTTTTAAAAATTTCAAAATCGATGCACTTACCAAGATGCGAGTGATACCAGTAAGTTCCAGCAATGTCAGCATTAAAGACGTATTGGAAAGAGCTGTTGGGAGTGATCGGGCATTGTGTAACACCACTGACACCGTCCATTGGGTTGGTCCCTTTCTGAAAGAAGCCATGCCAGTGCTGATTTGAATATAACGGTTAACGATAACTGACAGCGACCTTCAGCAGAGACCGACACACCACACTCGTTCCGCGTTCTTGTACAGGATCCGTTAATTGGTTGACAACATTGACCTTGAGCCGGTCTCCCTACACGATTTGTCAATTATGTTACAGTTTAAACGGAGGAAAAGTGGTTAGCCAAACCTTATTGACGGCTATTACTGGTCCTGGATGAATTCCATTGACCACAGTCGCACTATTTGACGTATGTTATTGTGACGCCCAGGAATAAGAAGCAACGCACGATCGAGAAAATCCGTCAGGGGATATGTCCTTGTTGGCTATTGTGAGTGTGGTCGTTGGACCGAGTGTTACTGCAACGGCAATGGCAGTCGTTGTGAACAGAAATGCGAATCGCGAAAAGATGAGTGGCATCTTCGAACTCAAAGAGAAACGAAGACGGTAGAAGTACAGTAATGGGAAGGGGAGTGTATGAGCATAGACATCCTGTAAGTGGTTTTATAGTCGAAATGCACATAGTAGACCAAACAAACCCCTGGGTTTGGGACATATGGGGAAATAAGTGTTCCAATCACAAATGGACTCAAAGCAGCAATTCATAGCGACTACGTCAACGAGTTATAACCTTGGACATGGGAGGGCTTTCTGATCTGTCCACGTGTTCAAAAAAGTTCTGAGAAGCTCATTCACCTCTGTTCGCAGACCATCGCTCTATTTCTGACCTTAGCTTGATTCGAATTTGTATCACTACGCAATAAAACTGAATTTCTTGCGATGCAGAGTCGGCATGGCCTGAAGTTTCTCACTCGCTTGGTTTTACCTGAGGTTGTATAAAGGTCCTTCGGGCAACCTGTTTCGGGATGGTCGGGATAGCTATGGTGATAACAGAGATTTCCTTGGATAGCAGCCGATGTCATCCCTAAATAGAACGGCCATTCATTCTCTTCGCCATAATTCAGTAGATGGACCTGATATCAGAAGCAAGACGTTCTGTCGGTAGGCAACATCACTTGAAAGAAGTACCTAGTGTTGGAATATCAACCTGAGTACGTCTTGGCTTACTAATATAGAAAATAGGGTAAGTTTCATGCTTGTATACTACCCGCCATCAACACTTAAAGCGCCTAACAAGGATTGGGTTAAAAACATGTAAGACAGCATCTCAATTGATAAATCTACGCCGAACTGTTCCAAAGAAGTCTCGACTATTTGACAGTAGCAACGTACTGCCTGTTCTCATCAATTGTCGATCAGGCTCCAGCCATCTACAGGTTTCAAGATGTTTATCAATGATACGCCTACCATATTATTCGGGAACTCAATTACTTGCGCCTAAGACTGAGCTTCCCTATGAAAAGCTGAGGAATAAGATGGTCCATGAAGCCTAAAGGATCATTGTTTTGCATATTGAGAGGTTCCATCACCCCCCGCCCATGGTTGAAACCTTGATATCGGGGTGATAATAATCTTTATCAAATTAGGACTCAATACAGATTTGGACCCGAGTCAATTCACAATCCAAAACGTAGAATTGATTTCGGAAAAAACAACTCGGAACTGAGAAGTACAATGTCCAACGGAGATATGATGTCATATATCATACAGAACTGCCAGCAGCGCATCATTACAAAACGGGTATTCTTAGCGAGCTCTCTCGGCACCGCCAAGCCCGTTGAGTCTGTCAGACATTCGGTTCTGACCTTTGCGAAGCCGAGTTCGATGCTCCAAGAAAAAACCAAGACCCTCCGAGGGCATTTGATAACGCAACACCCAGTTTGAGAAATGGTGCAGCCTTAAGTTGATTGAGTTCGTCCTCCCGTTCCTTGAGTTCCTTCTGCAATTCTTCTACTTGGTGCCGTGATCTGACAGTTTCATCTTCAATCCTTGCCCTTTCCTCTTCCATCTTCTCGATCGACGCCTTGCTGCGCTCCGTTACTTCATGGAGTGTAACATACGCGGCAGTGATTTCAGCTTCTTGATTCTGACTTCGTTCCTCAATGAATGATACTTGGTCCCGAAGAATATTGTTCTCGCCGATCGACTTAGCCAATCTCTCTTCCTTTTCCCTCAAGTCCCGCTCAAGGGACTCCTTCAGACTTTGCATCGTCTGAATCTCTGTAGTGTGGTTATGTAAGAGAAGAGCGTTTTCTTCATGTACTGTTTGTTCTCTCAACCTCATCTGGGAGAAGGATTCCTCGTTCTTAGCCTCCAATGAACGACTGTAATCCTGTGATGCAGTAAGACGTTGTGACAACTGACTTATTTCCTGACTACATTTCTCGATTATATGTTGAGATTTGGCGTTTTCGGCGTGCGAGGTCTCTAAGGATGCGTGGAGTTGCTGAGCGGTATTAGTGACCGACGACAATTCATCTTGAAGTTTCTGAATCCTGGCTCTGCTTTCCGCAATCTCGTAATTGTGTTTCTCATTAGTCCTGACGAGGATATTCTGAGAAGTCTCCCTCGTTTCTACCACGGTCTCCTCCAAATTGAATAGTTGTCCCTCAAGATCATGCCTCGTCTTCTCAAGCATCGCATTCCTCTGCTGAAGCTCTGAGATAGCACCAGTCTTCTCATTGACGGAAGTCTGCGCATGATGGAGTGTTGTAACTAGTTTGTCGTTTGTGACCTGGAGAATCTGAACCTGGCTGTTGCGTTCTGCCAACTGCTTTGAGGCATCATCAGACTGTCTGTGGAGAAGATTCAGACTATTCATGAGCTCCGATATTTCTTTCCTAGACTCTTCCTGAGAGACCCTGCCTTTTTCCTCCAGCTCATGTGCCAAGTCATTTGCTCTCGTCAATTCGGCATTCAACCTTTCAACCTGCTGCTCTCCACATTTGCACCGTTCCTCTAATAAACCTATCCTGTCCAGTAAACCATTCTTCTCCTCATTGAGGGCCGCCATTTCACTCCCCATGACACCCATCTCCAGTCGCGAAGACTCCAAAGATGATTGAAGGTTTTGTACAATCCGACGTTCACCGTTGATCTCATTGCTATGCTTTTCGCAAAGCTCTGCATGCTCCCTGGTCGCATTGTCTTCCATCGACTTCATTTGTATCATCATATCATCGACCGTCTTCTCCAATGTCTGATTAGAGCTTTGGAGTTCGGACACAGTTCTCTCAAGCCATTGGACATCTGCCGTCCGTCCATCCACTTCCTTGGAAAGAGTTTCTGATGTACATGTCACTGTGTAGAGTGATTCATGGAGTTGATTAATTGTGGTCGACGAGGAGGATAATTCTTTCCCAAGATGTGAGATAGTGTTTGATGCATTTAACATATTGTCTGCGTGATCCGATGCTAACTTTTCCAGTGCCGAGTTTGACATCTCTTTTTCTCGTGAAAACTCAATTTGCATCTCGTCCCTTTGTTTCTCTAGTTCCTGTTGTTCGCGTTCAAGGTCGGTGTTTTGTAGTCGGAGTTCCTCTACCATAGTTTCCACCTCACCAAGGTTCATCTTCAGATTTTGTAGAGCATCCTGCAACTCCTCGTTCGCCGAGGAGAGGTCACGGACTTGAACTCGCATCTCTCCTACAGTTTCGTTGCGAGCGGCCAATTCCCCGCGCAACATGTCCACTTCACGTGTTAGGCCATTCGTCCTTTCTTCAGCTTGCCTCTTCTCGCACTGAAGCTTCTCGAGGGCTTCCTGATGCTTGCGGCGTTGAGATTCTATCTTGTCTGCATGCACAGGTCTCAGTTTGGCCTTCTCCCTCTCTACAGACTCCGCCACAGAGTGTAATTTCTCCTCGTTCTCTTGTTTCAGCTCCTGGATCTGACCCTGCAAGCTCGAATAATCTAGCAAAGAACCGCTCGATTTTACATCAGTTATCACATCTTCAAGGCCCTGCAAAATGGCCTCTGGTTCTTCAGCTACAACTGTTGATCCGGCCGAAGATGACGCTGATTGTCTGTTAATGACAATCAATATGTGGTATCAGAGGACACAAGATACTTACCTGCCAGCAGCTGGGCGCCCATCGGCATCCTCAATACTCTCCTTACTTCCATCAGAAATAGGACTTCTGAGATGATCAGATGTGTCATCGGCCGGCGGAGGCACCTCCTGAGAGAGAGTTGAGCGTTTCATTGGAGGGGACAATGTCCCTGCAGCATGAGGTGACGAATGTACAGCTGTCTCATGGTGTGCCAGTGGAGAGGGAGCATTTGCTGAGACCGCAGACCCCATAAAGTATAATGCTCGAGCCACTCCACGGAATGTGAATTTCTTCCCACTGGGATTGGGATCAGGGTTCGAGATGGACACTTGGGAACCATTACGACCAGATGTTCCGACAAGAGAGCCTGTCTGTGCACCTGACAAGAGCTTCCGCTCTGTCGCATCTCCGGACATCGATTCACTTATCGAGACTTGTCCGGAGGTCAAAACTGGATTGATTGTTGTCGTTGCATGAGCTATGGTCGAGCTACGCCAGCCTCCACTCGCAAAAAAGGACATTTTCTCAATTGACAAAGTTAGAGAGTTCAATGAATGTAAGTTTGACCGTCTTTTCTCTGAGAATCGATTTAAATGGTATCGCGTGGACTTGGCATGTTTCTCCTGAAATGAAAGCTAGGTGGATCATGGCAGTAATAACATCAAAGAACTCACCTGTACAGGACGTTAAACACGCATATGTGACCGGCTTCGAAAGTTGAACCACGCCCATGAGCTGCTGAAACATACTGGGCGAGGCAGTATCATAGAGGCAAAACCTGTTCTTCCTGTAAATCAGACCCCTGCTGTACAAATACCCTCACGATGATGGCAAAGGAATTGAGCAAAGAAATGCTAACCTGCCGATTCAGTGTAACCAGGCACAAACAGACTTTTAGATTACTTTTGAAATAACTAAATAAATATATTCTACTCACAGCATACATTGTAAGTGATTTAGATACACAATTCAGGATTAAACAAAAAGCAACCGGGTTCTCATGACACACCCACGAGGCGTCACAACCCACACCTTACAAGTTCCGAGTGGGGATTGCACCGACAGCCTTGCCGTTTGCCATTCCAGAGAGCCTCTGAATCTCAGAAACAATACCTCTTGCTTCATCGCGCTCTCGGACCATACCTTCCATCGTCTCCTCTAGCCCTTTCCTCGCCGTCTCCTCGATCTTCTTATGTTGTTGAGCATCTCGCAGTTCGAGGTCCACCACCATATCTCTCATCTGAACCTCGAGCTTCGCCATGTCTTTCTTCAGACATTGATTTTCCTTCGCTGTATCCTGCAAAACTGCTTGGTTGTCGTAGAGCTTGCGTTCCAATCGAGCAATCTGCTGTGTTGCCAGAATCAGTTGATGGTGCTTGGCGATATCATCCGGTCCAGCTGGATGAGGGCGCAAAGGTTTGACACGGGTGGGAACAGAGTGAGATCGTTGTCTCGACATATTCGAGTTGCCAACAATAAGAGAATCCAGCATAGTATCCAGCATCCGGTCATTGAATTGCATCCGCAGGTCTGATGTTAGGTGTGGCCAGATTTCCTCAAGATAATTACTCGCTAGCCCAGAAGACCCCGATAACCGATCGAGATTCGGTGGAACTGGTTTTTTGTGACTGGGCACATCAAGGACAAGCGCAGATTCTATTAACGTGAATAAGCGCAATTCACGGAAAATACTCAAATGTACCTGATGTGGGGTTCGAAGTCGCCATCTCAGGTGTGGAGCGACAATTGTTGGGCACCTCTGACTGTATGACGATTGAAGACTCAGGTTGGTGCTCTGAGTTGCTTTTTGTATCCACTTGACCAAAATAACTACTGCTTCGTTGCGTTGTTGAGGTATCCTTGTCATCAGATTCTCGGGTAGGAGGAACGATATTGATACCAGAGTTCGCTAGTCTACCTTCTTCGTCATAAGGTAATAATCCACGATATATCTGACACCAATGCCTCAAGAACCACTTCATCATGATTTCACCCCGGGCTCGTGGTTTAGTATCTGTCCAAGATACGATGCGCTCTGTAGCACCGCCGAATACGATGACCCCAAACATCGATGCAACGTCATCGATCGCAAGACCATTCTCTTCGTGTACCATGACCACTTGGCTGAAAAATGAAAGGAGGTAGACGACGAGAGAGAAGTTGGGCATCGGTAGCAGGTGAAGGATAATCTGAGCTGCATGAAAATGAACGAAGTCCTCCGACGAATTGCTGCAATTGAGGTGACTCAAAGGTGCCTTTACATGCGATGTCGTGCGATTGGAGTTTGATCGAAAGGCTTCCTGGCGCACGCCACAGCAATTCCAGATAACGTCGAACAGACAAGGAGACAAAATGGGTTCAGGAAGATATTGAAGGTATGTACGGAGTAGAGCACATATGTTTTCTGTTGTTTCCATATGAAGAGATGTTCCAGTGCCAAAAGTGCTTTCTGAGTAGTGGTGTGATCGTTGCCGAGCAATACGGATACTTTGTGGCAGATTGCGATGATCGTAAATTTCGACTAATTCTTCAACACGCGTGAAATTTGGGGTGCGTCTGAACAATTGTGGTTGATAGAGGCCTATGTAAATATATCAGATTCTTGTCGTGTCGGGAAAAAATCAAGCTGACCAGTTCGATAGAGCTCCTCAACACACTTGATCACAAGCGTAGGAACTAAATGTTCGGTGCTGGCTATCAATGTCGGTGAAGAAGCATGCATGAAAACTTCTGATATCGGCTTCCCAATTACACCTAGAACTTGATTAGGCGTGCACGAAAAGATCAGGTATCGACCACACCGTCAATGTTTGGTATCGTCAAAACGACGTCCTTACTTCCCATCTCCACCCGTCTTAATTGACGATCTTGATCCTGCTGGTGAAGGACTGCGATTTCTTCAGTGTTCAGAATGTCTCTCAGTCCATTACCTCGAGAATTCATAAGAGATCGAAACGCGTCCACAAGCATCGGATATTCTATTCGCCATTTACCTGGGGACTTGTCGTACTTTTCTGGAAACATTGAGTAAAGGCCAAACCTCGGTGTATCCGAAGCGAATTCCTGCACAACATTGAAACGCTGCCCACGAAAATTATCTGCCCACTCTGTAAAATCAATGATTGGTGGACTTCCAGTGCCAGAAAATCGGTTTGTATGATTATTGTAGACAGAGGCATGTGCGGAGTGTGATGCTAGGTTGGGTGGCAAAGACACAACTCGAGGTTTCCCAACACTACGATTAAGCCCTGGTTTTCGAGTGACACATTCTTTCTTGTCGTCGATGTACATGGTTTGGAAGAACAACTACGGTCTCTGCCATCCTAAGAAAAGAGGGGAAGGGGCTAACTTGAAACTTCCCAGATCGACTGGTCTCAATCAAAAATCACGATGACATTGATTGGCGCTGAGCGTTTTTTTTTTTTTAAATTCAACGATTTGTTACACGGGGCTCGGTGGCAGACCGTTTGGCGCTGAGCGTTACATGTTAAAGATGTATTTCCCGCAAAATTGAGCATGTGCAATCAATCGTGCAACCATTTGGAGGTAGTCGCATCAAAACCGTTATTTGCATTCATTATAGCTGTCTGTCATACCTTGACAGCTAAAAGATTGTTAGACAGCCCAGTTCGAAATAAGTTGTTAAGTCTTCTTTTTTTTTATAGTTCAACAATATATAACGCGGTGTACGTACACAGTTCCCGGTAGTCTACTAGAGGCTCAGTGCCTCTGATAAATATACAAATAAAGTCATATGAAAGAGACAAACACAGAAAGAGAAACAGAGAAAGATAGAGGTAGCACAGGGCTGACGGGGTGTGTAGCGGGGGCATAGCCAAGTGAGCCAAGCGAGCATAGATGGGACTCTGTACGTCAGAATTTGTATTCCAAGAGAGGAAACAGAGTGAGGATTGTGTTCCCGGTGTCTTTGACTGGTTTGGGCAGTTAGGGGCTCTCCGAGTGGTGTAAAGGCAAATGCCGTGGAGTTAAATGTAAGAAACTTAATGAGGTCGCCTAAGGACCAGAAGGGAAGTGTCCCTCGGTTTTCTGGGGTCTGGCGACTGGCTCATGAGGGTGAAATCTTTTCCTATACACACTAAAACAAGGACATGCTCGGTTTCGATATCCAGACACCTCTCGGTGAATTCTACATGAGGATGAGTCTGCATTCTGGTGGTGGACAAGTGAGCCTGTTGTTGAATTTAGGTATGGCAAAGGGGGAAGGAGCGAAAGCTCATTGCAGCTGCGTAGCGGGTTACTTCTTTTAGTACATCCTCCCGTCCGAATTTGGCAAATTCTGAGAATGCAGTGCACGTGTGAAAGACTGTATTATGAGGAAATAAAGAGTTCCCGAACGTGATGTCAACCTGTCAACCTGTATCATGTGATAATATCATTTACCTCTGAAGACGAGACATTGTATGAGCTCTTCAAGTACATGATGCTCAGCGACAAGGCCAAAAGCCTCACTGCCTCTATTTATGAATAATGGGGCTGTCTTCATGTTTAAGGGATAGCCAGGGACGCTGTGCATTGCTTCACCAGCATGTAATAGCTCATAAAAATTAGTGTATCCAATCAAGCTCCGTTGGAGCTGACGTCTATATATGGTATGCACTTAACCAAAAGAGGAGAATAGGGAAGTTTGGATTCTCAAGCCACAATACCTGAAATGCCTGAAATCTGAAGTTCATGCTCGGCATCTTGTCACAGACAAATATGAAACATGCGAAACGTCTAATTTTAAAAATATTGAATTTTTGCTAAACGTGGATATCATCCTGGCACTAACCGCTTCAAGTCTTGTTTATCTAGATTCTTTACCCTTACCCCATCAGCGTCAAGAACCATGCCAGATGAAGTATGGTGGGTCAAATTAGGCTCCGCTGCGTAGCTATCGGGACGGTTATAATGAGGCGCAGAGTCAATGAAGGTCTTCCTTGCTTACCGCCATCTTCCTCCACCAAACGCCAGCAGAGGTACAATATGACAACGAATGGGGGTGACCTGGAGAAGATCATGAATGGTCATAATTCTCACTCTACTTATTCTCCGACTGCCATCTCATTCGCACCCTCCGAGTCGGTGACGCTGTCGACCTACAGCAATCCAAATTCCCAAGAAAAGAGGAGTGCGATCGATGTACCGAGTATCACAGTCCCCGCAGAGCACAAGAATAGAACTCTCGTTCTGTGTTTTGATGGCACCGGAGACCAGTGAGTCGCATTGTTCCTCGCTGAGGGAGCTCGTATTGATATTTTTTAGATTTGACGCGGATGTAGGTAGACGCTATTTTTCGACGAAAAATGGATCTATCACATCTCCCATCAGAATTCAAACATCGTTGAGTTCTTTAGTATCCTGAGGAAGGATGACCCAGAAAAGCAGCTCGTGTATTATCAGGTGAGTTGGTTTTATCAGTGTCTAAAATAATCACTGGACTCTTGAAAGGCTGGTATCGGGACATATACAGTGCCACAAATAGCTACTCCGGGGTTTGCAAAGCTCTCAAAAGTACTTATGATCTTGGCGTCATTTTGGATACTTGGAGCTCACATAGATCCAGATGATGGACCAGGCTATCGCCTGGAACTTAGATGCGCATATCATGGGTAAATTGGATTCTATTACTCTTGGCATCACTCATAGATCAATCATTAGGAGGTTACGAATTTCTGATGCAGAACTGTGAGCCTGTCATTCTGATAATATCTCATGTTGACGACTCATTGCAAAAAGATAAAGCTGGAGACAAGATCTGTATCCTTGGGTTCTCTCGTGGGGCATACACTGCATGCTGGTACGGTCTCACTGTACTTGACATCTTATTGTTATGTTTCACTAAAATTTGATATCAGCCTTGCAGGTATGATCCACAAAGTTGGCCTCCTGCCAATTTGCAACCATCAACAAGTTCCTTTCGCATACAAGATGTACACCCATAGTAACGATTTGGGGTGGAAGCAGTCCAATGCATTCAAGAACTCATTCTCCATCAACGTTCAAGTCGATTTCCTCGGCGTCTGGTATGTTATCTCATATCTTACTCTGGATTACCCAGCATGACGGAATTCACCAAAGGGACACGGTTAACTCTGTCGGTCTCATCCCTCGTAGACTACCATTTACAATGTCAAACACTAACGTGAGAATATTCCGACATGCGATCTCCTTAGACGAGCGGAGAGCCAAATTCAAGCAGAACCATTGGAATCAACCAAGTGAAAAAGAATCCAAGCTTGCGCATACTGATCGTCCCGGCCATGAGCATCATGGAAATCACTCACAGCATAAGCATAGTCAAAAACACCAGCAAAAACATCTAGAAAGGCAATATAGCGTGATACCTGATAGTCCGACCAACGTTGAGGAGGTGGGTATCTTTGATAGGTGCTGGAAGTATTGATAATTGACACTAATCAGGTGTGGTTTGCTGGTTGTCACTGTGGTATGTGTTTGGCATCGGACCCCATAAATTTCTAATTTTATCTCTGAGTAAGACATCGGAGGTGGATCAGGTACGATTTTGTACATTGTACCAGGATCCCATTTTGATCCATTATTTTAGTCGCAAATGGTGTACGACCGAACCTGGCTCGGATACCGCTTCGCTGGATGATCCGCCAGACATTCCTCACCGAAACTGGAATTATGTTCTCCGCCCGAGGCCTGCAAAAGCTAGGACTAGATCTGGACCCAGATACCTATCATCCAGTTTTGAAACGTCCGCCTGCGCTCGAGATTCCCCCAAATACCTATATCCAGCCCATCCCCCGCCCGGAGAAGTTGACCATTCATAGGTATGAAGAAAAAGTCAGAGAATATGCCAATGCAGAGGCAGGGCTATCCGAACAAGAAATAGATCTCAAAGATGCACTATCGCCAAAGTGGGACCAGTTGCGACTGTCCCGATGGTGGTGGATTCTGGAGCTACTTCCTTTGAGGCATCGCTTCCAAAAAGACGACAAATCATGGACCTCGTACCTCGGCTTTAACGTGGGAAAAGGACGACATATCCCAAAACAGAAGAAGCACGGTGTCAAAGTCCATCGTACGGTCAAAACTAGAATGGATGCGAGTTATGCTAGCGGGAAGAAATATTTACCGAAAGCGAACCTAAAACTCGAAAAGGTGATATGGGTGGATTGAGGCCAATACATAAAACTTTCGTAGTGCTCATTCGATAGTTTTACTTTCCTTGGGCTGCTCCAATATGCTATGCTTTACTTCCAAGGGATCTTGTACAGCATCCCATTGAGGGGGCAACCATTCTGAGACAATTGGTGGTTCAATTTCGTTGTGAGCATGTAAGTGACCCAGAGGCTGATTTGACGAAGTATGACATCATTCAATTATTTGTCTCATCATCATTCTGCTCATTACTCTCTACTCTGCTTATTTTTCTAACTTACATGCTCACCTGTTGCTCAGTTGTCATTATCACCTTAGCAACATATGTATCCTTCTAGCTTACTAATCCACTGATAACAGCCAGTGATAAGAAAATTAAAAGAGATTTGACAAATAAGGGAAAAACCAATAGTGAGAAACAACAAAGAGCTCATCTTTTTTTCAAAAAAAATCAGAAATTTATAACACAGTTATTGGACAGGACTGATCAACATGACATCGTTTATTCCCTTTCTCTATTATTTTCTTCTTGCATTATAAATCTGAAACAATCAGCATATAAATAGGAATTTCACCATAGGCTCACTCAGTCATCTACCACACCAGGTGGCATCTGAGGTGAGCTATAATTCTCTTGTGTGCAATTTGCATCTCATCGTGTATTATTGTAGTTTATTTTATTCTAGGTGAATACATAGTCATCTACCACACTGAGTTTATTTTATTCTAGTATTTAAGTACAGTGCTCAATTGCAGTCTGCAGTAGTGTACAGAGTACATTACAAAGTCCTATCTACACAAACACAAGTGAAAATCAGACTACTCACAACCAATCCGAACCATTTTTGAAGAAGGGGAGAAAAACCAGGAAGGGAGTCAGAGATTGCTAGTGGAAGAGACAATGCCTCCTAAATTATGTAGTCCAAGCAAGGGATCACCGGACAGAAAAGAATTTATCGCTCCATCTTCAGATTATACATGAAATAGCTACAGCCGTTCAATGGTGTGAGCTTTAGTCTCGAAGTCGCGATGACCGATACAAATTGGGTGTTGCTGATGGTGGAACAACAGCAGGTGAAGTGCTAGCAGGCATGCTGGCAGATTATGTGACACAAAGTTAGGTATGATAGTCCGATCGATCGGAGATGCGATGAAGCGAAGCGAAGTCGACCCTCTTTTCCTCCACCCCCCAGAGCTATGGGAAAAACTAAACCATATGGTGGTTCGAGTTCAGGGAGCGCCTGAGGAAAGGGCTCATTCTAGATCAATTGACTGCCTCTGATATTCAAGGCAGGCTGGGTTTAATTTGATCGAAGATTTTCGGTCCGCCAACTAGTTGTATCACGAGGGCTTCTCAGAATTCGTTCAAACGATCTATCACCGTACAAAAGCATCAAAATGAAGTATTCATGTTACGCTATCGAGTTAACCACACGTCAGAACACATGATGTACACTGGTTTAGATCGAGGCCGGTTTTCTTTCAATCATTAACAAGACTGACTAGAATCTAGGGAACCAGTTGCCAAAGGAGTAAGGGGAGGTCGCAATCATAGAGCGCGCGAGCATCACAATCAATCGATCCATTGCACCTTCGAGAAGTTGATGTCCGGCTTGGGGCTGTAATCGAGCTTATCCATTCTCAACCGAACTGAACGATGAATCTTGACACCGTTAGTCCGCTGTTTGGGGATTATACGGCCACGTCCATAGTTAATTCTAGAGCAAAGGTCAGCTGCCGGAGAAGATAAGAACTACAAGAAGCACACGTACGATATCTTGGACGTCCATGTGTCATCATCTTTTTGGAACTTGATTTTCTGTGGGACCAGTTCCATGATCCACCATGATTTTGCGACATCCAACATATCGTTGATATTGGATGTGGCATCAGCAAGATCTTCCTCTTCTTCGCTGACAAATGAATTATCTTCCACAAGAGCCCCATTGGCACCAGGGAGGGTCAAGAAAGGTCGGGTCTTTGGCGGCGGCTTGCCAGAGAACCGATGGACGGGAGGTGGTCGTGCCTTCACTTTCGGCCAGAGAGATTTGGGATCCATACCAATATGTGTCAACATTGAAGGGTTGAATAGAATACCAGTGTCAATCTTGAAACATTCACGAACCATCCAACGAAGGGAAATCCTCGCCAGGCTGTTTCGCGCTTCGTTTTTTACGGCGCCGCCGCCGACGTCTACAAGGCCATGATCAGTGCTTTTCTGCACGTGTGAATCTCGGAGCTACAATGCGACTTACCACAATGGCACCCGGCAAACCAGACTTCTTCGACATCGGTTGAATGAAGTCCCCGGCTAGCATACTGTGCCTCCCAGGTTCGCCTACTCTTGTGAAGCCGCAGACTTCGCTTCTTCTCACTTTGCTGACCTTGTCCCCATTTGAGACCAAGTTCTAGTTCTTCAGGCGTCGGGCGGTTGAAAAAGTTGGGTTTAAAGCGGACTCGATGCTCGTCGAGTGCCAGGGCTTGACGAAAATGTTTCACGTGAGAGTTGAAGGTTGTAAAAGGAAGGCGCTTCGGGATCACGCCAACAGAGCCCACGGTGTCCCTATAAAATCGTCACGTACGCCTCTTAATTTCATTCCTATTAGCACAGGATCAGAACCGGCGAACCAAACTGCAAGTAGTTGAATGTCAACATCAATCGAAAATGCTTTCTTGAAAGCTGCACTCTGTTTCCACCCGGTTTCATCTTCGCGGGAATACATTTTGTACGCAAACGGGACTTGCTGATGATTTGACTTTGGCAATAAGCCGACCTATCGGATGTCAATGGGCTTGGCACGCTCAGGACCCGGAAGAGACGAACCTTATGAACCCTGATCAAGATGGAAATCGCCAGTAGCTATCAGAGAGAGCCTATTTCGAAGTGACCAGAACTCACATCCCAGCCAATGCACGAGCCGTGTCTGAGATCAAACTCAATTAACGATCCTGTAATGGCACCGGGAACCACTCACATGCTCCTCTTGAGAACCCTTGTACCAATGGAAATATGTCAAAGTAGTTTGGGACGGAGTGCGGACAAACAAACCAAAGAGGGATATCTTATCCCCATACTCGTCTAAAATTATTTGACTTGTCAAATCTTTTGACAACGAAGATGACCGCTCACAGCTTTGCATGAGGAACTCATAACCACCTGTCGTAGCTCTAAGTCGGTGCTCCAAACAGTGTTTAAATGCTCACTCATGACGTGTGCGTTTAAGTGGACACCGATCATGGCGTCAAGAACCTTATGAACCTTGGCCATCATAGGTTTGGCTACTTGGGGGATAGTGTACGTGCCAATTCCGGCCTAAATGCATACAGCATGTCGGCCACAAGTTTGTCAAGATGTCGAACCCATACCTGATAATAAACATGTTGCTTTGAAATGTCATTTTTTTTCAAGAGAGAAACAAAATTGACAATGTTGGAATTCTAGGATGAAACGCGATAAGCTTAAGAACGAGCAAGGACTTGGTGGAGTCTGACATCATCATCAAATTGATCGCCTGAAAGAAAAAAAGGACGTCAGCACTCGGTTTGTCCAGAAGCAATGACTAGAGGATGGGCTGAAAGACAACAAAGGATTTTACCTGTGCCATCGAAGCAAAGAATGAGCGTTCTGTATCTGTGTGTCGGTGGGACACTTTCAGCGTCGTTGATCTCCGAAAAGTCTGACGTGGGGGAAGTTGGATAGAACGCGTCCTGGTCATCTGAAGCAACCGCTGTGGAGATATTTGTATCTCTACGAGCTGGGGAACTGGCAAGGGAAGTCGCCATCTGGGGTGAGAAGGAAAAGGAAGTCTATTTTATGCAGTCGGTCGATGTTACGTATTTCACTTTCTCATGTATACCTTGAGCCGTAGCATCTCTTCACTAACACATGGTGTCCAAAAGAGTCCTAGCCAATTTATTATATATAGGATAGTTTAGTGTATCATTGTCTTTAGTTTCGGTCCGGTACATAATTGCCTGAAACGGAACCCTCATGGACTTCGTGACAGTCAGCGTCTTCAAGTGTTTCTTCGGCGGAAGCAACTTTGATGAAGTTTGTGGTCAGGAATAGCGTGAACCACAAGCGCCGAAATTTAACACGATAAACTGAGTTAGGTTCAAGTAGCTGATCTAAAGATAGACTGCCTCCATTTTCTGTTAGAAGTCATCTTACTGTTCCAAAACACTTCTATTCTAGTTATAAAGGTAAGGAGGGAAGCGGTTCCACGCTTCAGGAAGGCCTATTTGATGTATCTAGTTAGATTTTCCAGCCTACATTTCTCATGGGGTGACACCTACCAGTAAGGCATGTGAAACGTCGACTGTGCAGGCAACTGACGGCTAGAAGCCGCGGACACACAACATCCATGCCGCAAGCTGAACAAGGGGTCCTCGCCTAGGGCAGGAACAGTAGTTGATAAGAGGTCTTTTTAGTTATTTCCTACAGACTGTAATCGTGATTTTAAAAAAAGTATTCTGGAGAGCTCCTGGGTCTTATCCTCATTCATCTTCTTTACTACCTCTTCCATCATCTTATCACCTGTCTTTGCTGAGTATTGTCAAGCCCAGAGGGTTTTGACTGGAGAAGGGGTGAACTTAAGTGTAGAATAAAATATATTGTCTGTACCAGAAAGGTTGTAAGCTACATGGGACAATACAGAACGATACAGAGGTGCTTCTTTCAATAACCAGCAAATGAACTGATTAATTTCAGTATCATTCTGGTATACATATAATATATTGAGCAAAAAGTACATATAACATCTGACCTGGTACTGGACCAACACTTACATGTCCAATGTGTTTGATGGATCTCACAGCTTATATTCAAATGGTTGCAGTCCTAGGTGCCAACTGACCTGGTATACAAAATTGATGCTTACTCATAATGAAAATAGATCAATCACTCCCTATATGTGCGAATCTACCCATGTTCTGCTTGGTACAGATCTTTTGGGTACCAGCTTATCGTCATGTACACATCTTTCCTAGCTTTTTACTTCCCTTACACTTATCGTGAGCCATATCTTCCAGTACAGTCAAAAAAGAGGAATCTGGAGACCCCGCTCAAATTCACGACAAGCCTGCCATTACCACAACCCGGTTAGAGCTTTGGAGCTATTATCTCTACTACGTAGGGAACAATGGTCTCTCGGGTTTCAATTTCGGACCGTCCCAATTTCAAAATTTGCTATTCCTTGCCGGGTATGATCCCTCAAATGAACCATTCACTACGCCTTGTGGAACAGGTAGTTGTGTCCTTCCATATCTTGGTCGAGTACGAGACAGTGAGTATTCGATCTCACCAAATAATCTCAACTGGACAAAGCCAAATTCACCAAACTTGTAGTCAACTCGATCGTTCTCCTGACAAATGGCATCAGCTTCGCCTTGCAAGCTGCCATTCTTCTCATTATAGGTGCTTGGGCTGATTATGGCTATTGGAGGTCTGTCCAAATCAAGCTCTATCAGATCAACTTGCCTTAAGCCCAGCAGACCTAATATCACAATTTTTTTCACTGTGGCTGCTGTCGCTGTTTCTTTTGCCTGGCTTGGTGTTAAGGATGCCTCAAAATGGCAAGCTGCAGTAGTGCTCTATATCCTGGGACGTAAGTGGCCTGACCCTTATCTACGCGATGAGTGGGATCTGATTTTGATTCAGTGATAACTTATCAAGTGAGTAATTCCAGTAGGCCCGCTTACTATCTGATCAGTTGACGATATTCCTAGTGTACCCTGACATTTTGGACTGCGGCATTTCCTGGCTCAGCCAGAGACCTTCGAGAAGTCCAAGAATCGCGAAATCTTGTCGTGTCTGGAGAAAAATCGTAAAGTGCAGTTTCTTAGGTCCCACTTATCATACCAACAACCTGATCAGGGAAAAGGAACATGCTCAGCTAGAGTCATTATCACGAAATCGGATTTTGAACATCTCTGCTCTAGTCTCTTTGATCGGCGAGATAGTCATCTTAGCTATAATGATTGGCATCTTGAAAGCTGTCAAAAGCGAGGAGACGACGGAAAACAACACTCGAGCTTTCAGTATTTTACTTGCCTTTTCCGGGGGCATTTGGCGTGAGTCGCTTCACCAATTAGT
>Ga0153944_1000202_pt1 | contig 25227 bp, 31 predicted proteins | sample TSNJ028MetaG_FD_104703 | JGI IMG/M metagenome (GOLD analysis project Ga0153944, IMG submission 104703) | Attine ant fungus gardens microbial communities from New Jersey, USA - TSNJ028 MetaG | ecosystem: Host-associated > Fungi > Mycelium > Unclassified | place: USA: New Jersey, Wharton State... | reverse complement strand
GAGATGCTTAGGTAATCAAAATAACCTAAGAAAATATTCAGAATTCTTTACTATGTTCTTTAAAAAGGTTGTGAGTGGTAGAAGAGAGAACTCACCATATCTGTTAATATAGATAAAATCTAATAGTTGAATATTTGAGATAAAACCACCTGTATTTCTCCATACAGATCTCTGTAGCTCATTGCCAGCCTGACCCAAAGTTTGTTGTATAAAATAGAGCTCCAGCTTGAATATATTTATGAGCTATTTTTTTGTCAAAGGAAAGGTCTAGTCTTTCAGTGCATTGCTGTTAATTTCTCTAGAAAATGTATGTAGCAATAGTGTATGTGGCTGTGTCGTATTGAGTAACCGATTCAGGCACCGAATACCATTCCAAGCAAACTTCCCTGGCTTACCCCTTTTTCCTTTCTCCTTTGCTTTGTAGAATGATCATCCCTGACCAGAATATTCTTGCACCATACTTAGCATCTCAATACCTTTGTTCTCTTCTTCATGGTATTGGAATACTAAGCACCACGGCAAAAATAGATAATGTTTCATTTCTTGTTCTTCAGGTGATTCAGATGTCTCATTTCTAGATGAACGTGGCTGAGATAAGATTTATTGTGCGCTTGTAATGGGTTTTTTCTTGCCTTTTCATATCCTCAAAACTGTTGATTTGAGTTTGTTGCGGGGTCCAACTAGAATGTATCGGTGAGAAAGCTCTTTGATGGGTGGGAAAAGACAGTTTATTTCAAACTTTGTTTCGCACGTCTAGTCGGATCTATTCAGATCAATGCACAGTGGCTGTGTTGAATAATCTAAAACATTGTTTCGCCAGGCACCATATCCAGAACATTGTTGATGACTTATTTCCGGGTCCGGTTACTTTCTGATGAATTGGTTTTTAGATTCTAGAAGTGGTGTGGTACCGGGGCGTGAAATTTCTTCTTTAAAGGAAGATGTAGCGAAATCGCAGCTTTGTAGTTACGATAGCATTGATCTAGATTTTCCTAGCTAATTTTGAATCGTTTTACCGATTCAAAAAATAAAGTCATGATTACTAAATAACAAACTACATGAGTGATATGTAACCGAAGAAGAGCAGTTTTTACTTACTATTGGGTCATATGTCTGCAACAAACTTGTGAAAAATGATGCTGGAAGCGAACTGAGTAAGCACCTGGTGACGAATTTTATGTGGCAGTCTCACCATCATAGTCGCTGCACAAATGTCTAGACTGTGGTATGAGAAGGTTTCAAAAGTTTTGATGTTGCAATTTGAGCTTGAACTTACTGTTTGTTGTATATGAGTATCACTGAAACTTATAAGCAAGAAATCATAGACAGCACATTTATTTAATACCGTATTGGAGAGACCTGGCAAGTTGTAGGTAATGTTGGTGAAAAAAGACTCTAATAATTTTGCAAGAATAAAAGAACTTGAGTCAATAAGGGCCGGAGTCGAGCTTAGGTAATAAAGGTTCGGTGCGCTGGACGTGCAGTTATGTAATAAACAGGTTTCCCACCCGGATCCCTAAGTCCGTCCCACTTTCACTGCCAATGTGCGCTCACTGACATCCATGAAAAATAACCAACTGATGATGATAGTCACTGTGCTATTGCTGGTGACCCTAACACTTACGTCTGATGTGCACGAGTTTCTTGGCGGCGAGTATGTATTTATTTACTGTTCTCTGCTTTCTGACTGGACTTGGTTCATGTTCCAGGTATCTGGAAGATCCCTACCTGAAATATCGACCACCTTTTGTCAGATCCCTTCCAGTACAGCTCCTGCTGACTGGTGTCATTCTCACTTTGACGGTGGTCCTCTTAATTCATCTACTTTTCACCGCTCAATATCACTGGCCCTTGGCTCCTGTTAATTATGTGCTGCAAATTTCTGGAGTTACGACCCTCTTGGTTTCCCTCATTGCTACAATTCATGTAGTCTTGTCTGCTAGTCTAGAAGAGAGCTCGCACTGGCCTTACATGCTCAGTTACATAGCTATCGAGGTTCCGCCTTCTGATGAGGACTTCTCGGAGGGATGGAGTACCGCCGAGAGAACAACATGGGCTGTTATGACTGCTTCAACCTCAGGGCTTGTTCAGGTGCGCCGTTCTCTATTTACAACGCTGCGCTCGCCGTTTCTGATAGGGCTTAGATCACACACATACAGTTTCTTACTCTTCTATACCCGTCTCAACTAGAGAAACGACTCATCTTTGCGCTTTTGGGTAAGCTATGTCACTTCTCGTGACAGTTCATTGTTCTAAGCCTATCTATCTCAAAGGTCCTCTAGCTTTTGTTGCCGCAGTCATGCAACTCGTTCCTATCAATCAGGAGATTACAAGCCATATATCAGCGGATGTAAAAAATGTTTGCAATGCTACACTGTCCCTCCTCTTCACCGTCTCTCTTTTCATCTGGGGCTTACTCGTCAACAGGAGGCAGGCATGGAGAACAGACGGAGGAACGGCTGTTTTTGGGGCTGCTGCCTTGGCGCTCGCCCTAGTATCCACAGCGCTCAATTTCATCTATGTAGACCGGCAGGAGGAGGTGATCACATGGTTGCCGGGACTCATGTGGGTAGTTGTTCTGTGGCAAAGTTTCCTTGGGTGGTGGTGGTGGGTTGGAGCTGGAAGTGGAAGTGGGCTAGGAGGAGATGATGACGTGGAAGAAAAGTTGAGAAAGGAGGCCAGGAAGGAAGGTCGTCGCCGAGAGGCCGAGGAGCGGCGACAGGAAACCAAAAAGCGCGCGAGGAAGGTCTGGAAAGACGTTGCGGGTGCTTTCGGAAGAGATACTAATCTTGCTGGAGAGAGTTCTTCAACTCAATTAGGACTGCAATCTCCAAGTCAGGTGTCTCGCATCCGGACACGGCCCCTACCCAAAAACCCTTTATCCATTGAATTACCACATTCGGCCACTTCTGATTCCTCAGTCCTCTCGCCGCCCCGGTCCGTATCTACTTCTGAGCCCTCATCGGCCGGAACCAGTACTGGAACGCTTCCTAGGTTACTGCCGGATTCTATTCACAGGTTCTACGCGAGTGTGCGGCGGGCACATCTATTAGCTGCTCGGCAACAGGCGGCTGAGCGAGTGAAGCGGATACGAAAAATGGAGAGAAATGGTGTATCTGATGTGTCAAGATCTACATGGGGAGTAAGCAATCTATTATGGCGGACGAGAGTACGGCAGGACGGAAGTCCCGGGAAAGATGTTGAAATTGATGTTGAGGACAATAGAGGGGAGGGTGAGTATGAATTAGATGACCAAGGTGGCTGGCAACATCGGTCGCCAGACCCTGAAGAGAGTATTCCGGGAGAAAATGGTGTTGAGAGCGGAGGGAGACCGATGCCTAGGAAGGACGATGATGGAACAGAGGTTGAGGAAGGGGCTGTTGTGGTTACTGCAGACGACAGTCACTTGTCCGCGACTTCGGCATTGAGCGAGGTTCAGCCAGAACGGAGGTCTGTGTGGTGGTGGGGGCCTCTAGAGCGCTGGCGACTGAAAGACTCGACTAATTATTCATAGGTTTGTATTCTTTTTGCTCTTCTATCAGTCATGAACAACCTGTATTTTGTACCATGCTTTTGATTGTGGGCATATGTATGTATGTATGTAGATACCATTTCTTGCAGTGATATGTCCCATTTTGGGAAACAGTCGCAAACCAATCTCAAACTTGTATCGCTATCAAGAATGCCTCTTATTGAGGTAATTGCACAGTTGCCGGCTGTTAATCCCTATCTGAATCGACTTTAGGTAATCGCAAATGATCGTACTGGTCGTAGAGGTGGGCTTTTTTTATCAAGCTGAAATGCTGCACGACTCACTGTGATGTCAGTACGAGTCAAGTGCAGTCCTGACGACACAGTTGGCGATCTCAAGAAATTGATTGCTGCGCAAACTGGCAACGATGCCTCCAGGATACGTCTGAAGCGGTGGTACGTCGTGGTTGAAAGTCTGCCAAAATCTCTTCATTGACAAACGGCAGGAACGTGGAATGCAAGGACGCTATCTCTCTCTCGGATTATGAGATTCATGATGGAACGAGTTTGGACCTGATTTAATTGTTCATTGATATTTCTTTGTACTGTCTACCCGAGCTCAATCACCATCACTCTGAACTTGCTTTGTTTTCCATGCTGTCACCATGAATTCCTATCCTCCAGAATTGCTCGCGCAACTCGCGCCCGTAATGTTCGTTGCTGGTCTTGACCTCCCTCCAAGTACAGGAAACCAACCTCCTGGGGCACCAGTTCCTCAGTCACCATCTTCAAATAAGATTTCAGACCCATTTCACATTCTCATCATCAGACTCCGTGAAGCTCTCACCAGCCAGCGAAACGTCGCAATATGGCAGCCAGAGAAATCCAAAACATTTCATGCCGCTTTAGTGGACAAGGAAGTGCGATTTCCACCTCGCAAACTGATAGCACCGGATGATCCGGCATATACTTCTTCACATTCACCTTTATCACCCTTAACGCCAAGTTCACCCCTGCATCCTGACGGACTGATAGCGCCTATATGGATACGCAAACATACAACACTCATTCCCTCTGTATTTGTGGTGTTCGCAAGATTGTATGAGTATCCATTAAACCCTCCAAAGTCTCCGCTCGAACGACAGGACGCGGACAGAGAAAAAGAGAGAGAAGTTGAAGAAAAGAAACACGATACGGAACTTTCGACTGAAATTGCGAATCGAAAGAAGAGTACAAATGACAGGAATGTTAAGCTAACTGTCGTCCTACTGGCCAGTCGCAAAATGCTTGGTGAGGGTTAGGAAATTTCGTGCCTAGTGTATATTCATTAGGATTTCAGATGACCCTACCCTGGATGCCAGGCTGACATTCATCAGGCGACACAGCGGGCTGGACTCACGGGCAGCACTCTTCGTCTTGAGCCCGGTGAGTCAGGCTGAACTAGGGGAGTTCGTCAAAAGGTAGGCTTACCCAAATAAACTATGACCTCCGGTTTTAATGGTGTATCATGCAGTCTGTCTGAAGCTTTGTACGAACCAGCTGTCGAGTACTATACTGCGCACTCCAAGCGAGTAAGGCGGAAACGAAACAGACATTCTACGGCAATATCTTCATATCCCAACCCTTCTGTCGGGAATATTGTTAGGCCACTTCGTCCCGAAGGATGGACCGTGCGTTATGAGTATAAAATGGCATGTTTTGCAGAATTTCGAGGAGAGGACGAGGTAGCGCTCAAGTGGGATTTGTTCCTTTGACTGAATAGCACTTGCTGATGGGATCTAGACATTATCAAGACGCATATGATATGTTGGTCATTATGTTTGGCTCTCCCGCAATTCTCCCTCCGCGAACCAAACGATGGGCCGAGGCGAAAGTACTTGCAGACGCTATTAATATCAAGGTAAGAACCAGTCATGGTTCGTCATCTGCGTAGCTCACATTTACAACAGATCACAAAACTTTATCTCTACAATAATGAGCACTCCCTTGCATTATCACACCACGTTACGCATATTCGGAAGTTTGGAGACTTTTCCCGGGGATGGGGTATAGGTGAAGAGACATTTGAGTTCTGGAGTTGGATCGCTCGACAGTAAGCGCTCCGGTTTGCATTTTCTGAGCCAAGCACTTAAATTCACAGAAATCGTTTGTTCGCAGAGCTTTTGGAGCAAGGAACACGAACAACCCTAGTAATTCCTGTCCACAATTCTCAAGTAGTTGTGCCCAATACAAGCACCCTAACGCCTACTTCTCAACGTATAGTAGGCATCGACATCGATTCTAGGACACTGGGACTCAATCCAAGTCATTCACTGCAACATCCTGGGTTCTATTACTATGCTGCCGCCAGATGCACGGAAATGCGGCGGTCAAAGTTCCGTATTGCCTTGGAAGCAGAGGTACATGTTGACGGGTTACCATTTTCATTGATGCCTTATCCATACCCATAGGAAAGTGGACACTCGATCTCGTTATCCCCTGGATTCACTAACGAGAAGAAGGTCACTCATGATACTATTATCCTTGAGGTGACTTATGTTTAGTATATGGCACACGAATTATCCCTCAATTGCTATTTAAATCAGCTGTATATCAAGGCATATGAACTGTTCAAGAAATACAACCCCGGAGATATCTCTGGTCATGGCCAAGGGCGTCTCATTTTTTGGATCGCTTATCGTATTGCTCAGACTCACTGTGACTCCGGACAATACGAAATGGCCATTCGGTTTGTTTTGATTGCTTATAAAGTGAATACATGTTCAACACGTCTTCCAGGTTCCTTGAAAGAATAGCCAGGACATATCGCAAAGAACATTGGGATTCTATGTTGAGACCGCTCTTGACGACATGGTTCTCCTGTGCAAAGCAGCTAGGTGATGTCGAGCTTAGTATACGACTGTTGTTTGAGATGATGGGTCAAGGTTCGTGCATCTACCTGTTTTCCTTTCTCATCTTTTCACCTTTCACCTGTCAGACGTCGTAGAGCAGGAAGACTTTGAAAATTTACAGGAGGATTTAATTGCCGTGTTGCAGGTATCCAATACCTGAGTTTGTGATCTTGAAACTGACCAAACTTTAGAGTACTGTTCCGAAATCCCCCGATGAGCCTTTCACTTTGGAGTTAGCAGAGGCCAAACCATTATGTGAGTGGATCGAGTTTGATGCCTGAAATATGTAATCTAATTCTGTTCAATCTACTTTCAGTCGATACAAATGTGGTTTTTTGGTCTCCGAGCGTCAAAGTAGGTGATGTGGCTGCATTCCAGGTCTCATTGACTGCGCCAAATTCAATCTCTGTGTCCTCTATTCCATTTGTTTCTGCAACCATCTATTTAGAAGATGGACCACCTATTATCGTCCGGCGCTCCGCAGACATGAAGCAAAACACGAGTGCTGTTCAGTGGTATGATGCCGGTGAAATATCGATGTCTTCTCGAGATCCAGTTGAAATTGGCGCAGTCCTCCAATGGAATCTAGGCGATGTTCTGATTATTTCCGGACGGATTATCTCAGATAAACCAACGGAACTCAAGGTACTTTAAAACCACACGAACTTGATCGAGTTGGACTGACATGCTAATCTAGCTCTCAAGACTCGTATTAACGATGGCAATGAGTGCTTGGACAATAGAGCTTCCCTTGGACCCTTGTGCTAGTAGAAAAGGCGAGCCTACTATTGGAAAGTGGTTATCAGCGGTAGACCCACCTCGCTTTATGAATATCACGCGAGAGAAGTATTGGTCAACGGTGTATGTTTCCGATCCTGAACTTGCATCAGTCGTCTAATTTGAAGGTGTGCAGAGTGAAAAATCGTCCGCATATGATATCAATCTCTATCCAACATCAAGCACCAGCCTTCCTTGACGAGAGTTATCCAATTGCCATCGAAGTAACGAATACTGATGATAAGGACCTTGAGGTAATTTTTGACGTACTGTTGCAACCAACCGATGTGGATAGTGCCAGTGAGTTGTCCAATTGATTGATTCTCGCATTTCAATTCTCAACATCGTTCAGATAATACGATTGTCATCGATGACGAGCAATTTTCGAGTCTCATCAAAGGTGTTTACTGTGGTGTTATCAAGCCCAGTGTAGTAGTAGTAAAGACGCTGCATCTTCTCAGCCATGGTACTGCAGGCGACAGAGTTCTTGACATCTCTGTGCAAACCAGAATCCCTGGGTCTTCATCGTCAGATCACGATGACAGCGAAAGTGATGTAACGGAGAATTTACAGACAGTCTCTGTTCCTACAGTAGACGCGTTCCACTTGACGCAGGACGTCACTTATCAGCATAACAAGAGGGAATGGACTGTGCTTACTGACCTCAGAAGTTATGAGGAAGATAACGAGGACTACGAGAGAGGAATAGAAGCGACGGTTGTTACAGATATCAGCATCGTAGGCCCTTGGTCGATATATATTGAACACATCAGATTCGATAACGAGGTGGGTCAATCCAATTTTGATGCTGCAATCATTACATGGGGAGGGAGACAGGGTGCTTATGCAAGATGTATCGACACGTCGTTGAACTCGGAACATGGCGGCATTTTCCCCGGATGTAAGCATTTTTTTTCAGGGTATTAATGACCTGAATGGACGTGTTTAATCCAGCATTTTCACTTGGGGCCGAATTCAACATCTCAAGTCGCTTCATTTTACCTTCTGATGAAAGCACCCAAGGGAAGCTACGGTCAACGCCAGGCTACTACACGATCTTATGGCGAAGGTTGGTTGTCAGATTGAGTTGCGAAATCAAGTTTTCTAAAAACTTCAACAGATCGCGTGATGGTGGAAAACAGGGAGAGCTCTCATCGACCCGAATTGTATTACCCCCATTGAGACCGCCGCAGGAAAATATTGTCGCTTTATTGGACGTTCCAGCGGCTGCAACATTGCATGTCCCGCTAGATCTCACACTCTTGGTTCGCAACTATCATCCAACGTCGTCAGCGAGCATCGTTTGTCAACTGGACACGGACAGCATTGATACTTTCGTCGTTTCTGGACTAAGGAGTGGACGTCTGCCCATTTTGCTCCCAGGAGCTGAGGAGAAGGTAATTTGGCGGTTGATTCCAATGGAATGTGGCCATATACGATTGCCCAAAATCAAGGTCTATAATAGTCGGGTGACTGCTTCCGTCCAATCTGAAAATTCTGCAGAGGGACAAGATGAGGGGGAGATTGTGGATGTTGTTGATGTTCGTTGCAACAGAAACTCAGAAATTTTGACTGGTCCGAATCAGGAGGAGGAACTTGGGCAGATGACTGTTTTTGTTCGTCCTGGAATCTATATGTAGATTCCCTGACTACAATGATGCTTTTTTAGATCAACATTGTTGTGAGTTGATTACATACTGGCCCTTGGCCGTAAGAATAACATATCAACTGTCATTATGAGCGCCATACCTCCCAGTAATTGATTCTACCTACAAATATGCGCTCACAGGTGATGCTTACAAGAAGCTGCAAAGATGGTCCCGAGCTCGTTTCTATTTCGAGAGAGAGAGAGTTCTGTATTTATATACCGCAACAAGCAAACAGGTGCTAAGATGCGGTCCTGGCCATTAGGCCAAGGATCAACAGGGTAGAGCTACGTACAAATGTCCAGAAGTATGTGTGTATGTGTATGATAGATGGGTGAGATTTACGTTTGGGCGTGAGATTGTCACAATTGGCAGGGTGGCGTGACGAAAAGAAAAGAAAAAGGGGAAGCCTCAGCATCCAGGTCTTCCATCCGATCAGACGGGTACATCCTCCACGCCTGCGAGCCATGGAAACTCAGTACAGGCGCAAAGTGCTGTATCCCTACAGTCACTTCTCCTCTGCGAGGTATTTAACTCTTCCCAGTCCTACGAGTAACCCCAAGCTCGATTATCGGTCATTGGGTGGGTTTTGCTGTCGGTGCGTCGCGGTTCTATGGTCGGTGGACGTTGGGTGTTGATAGTCAGAAGTTGGCACTGAAGGCAGTCGTGTCATGGGTGGCGAATGGTTGGATGAAGCTGGTGGCGGAGCAATATATGGTTTTGGGCTGCAGATCAATTGGCAGGGTGAGCAGCGGGTGGGGTGCTAGCAAATGGGCTGGTAGTTTCGTGACGCTGAGCTAGGTTTTGGGCTAGTCCAGTCGGTTGGCGGTGCGACGAGGCGAGGTCGACTTGATGAAGGGAAGCGAACTCAAGGCTCTGTGCGGTACTTACCCCCACATAGCCGTGGGAAAACCGAAACCGCAAGGAGCGCCTGGTTTCTATTTCGATATTTGCTTACTGATCTTTCTTACAAAAGATCTGGTTCTTGTTCACACACCTGGAGCATTTAAAACATGCAAACATCCTTCATTGGGCCTCACAGAAGGCACTATGGCAGTTCCAGATGCACAAATCTACCCCCATGCAACCGGCGCTGCAGCTGAAGTAGTAAAGCTACACCAAGAACCACAGGATCTAGTGTTCTGGGCTGGCTGGGTAGGGGCACTCTTTCGATCACCGTCCATTTTCGTAGAGCTGACGGGAGGGCTTGAATGGCGTCTGCTTTAAGTTTTGCCCATTCGTCCAGCGAGTCTGGATCGCTCTCGAGGAGAAGGGAATCCCCTATCAGTACAAAGAGGTTAATCCATACATGAAAGAGAAACATTTTCTCGGTGCGCGTACTTTTCTGTATAGTGAGAGTATTACTTACAGTCTCTCGTTGTCATGTATCAACGTTAGAGCTCAATCCGAAGGGATTGGTTCCCGCAATTGAGTACAGAGGAAAAGCTCTCTACGAGTCGTTGGTTTTGCTTGAATTCTTGGATGATGCGTATCCATCGCATACGCCAAGTCTTCTTCCCTCCGATCCAGTGGACCGGGCTGTGGCAAGAATTTGGATCGATCATTTCAACAAGAGTATTTTGCCTGCTGTCCAGCGTCTCACTCAGTTCCAAGCTAAGAAACAGCAGGACGATAGTCGAGAGGCACTGTATGACGCCCAAAGGAAGCTGGTGGAGCAAGTGAAAGGGCCATATTTCTTCGGGGAACAGTTCAGTATTGTTGATGCCGCTATAGCTCCTTGGGTGCAGCGAGATTGGGTCATCACTGAGAATAGAGGGTATGATCGAAATGTGGCGGGAGAAGCTTGGGTCAACTATGCAAGAGCCTTGAGCGAGAGGCCTAGTGTACAAAAGACAAACAGCGTGAGTGCTGAACATTATCAAAACATACATTAGCTGAATGAGATAAAATAGCTCAGGGAACATCTTATGCCGATCTATAATCGATACCTCAAAAATGAGGCTCAGAGTGAGGCTGCTAAGGCAATTAGGGAGGGAAGAGCTCTTCCTTGAAGGATTATCTGGCACCGTGAAACTGAATGCATATCTCGATGAAGAACCATAGCTGTAATACATGAATCGGATTATTGAATTTCACCTTGAAGTTTGCTGAAGTGTTGAATCGGCATAGATTAACTCACATTTGGCTCCTGGGTTTCAGAAGCTGGGTTAGTGGGATCATCTTTTGGAGGTTTCATGAAGACGAATACGTCGCACTTGGCGATCATGGGAACAGCAAGGGTATCTTCTTTCGTCTTGTGAGGTCATATAGAGGTTAAATAGAATAGCAAGAACTAATAGTTAAGCCGAGGACCATCAAAAGATATCTTCAGATTGCCTGAAGTAATCGAGTGGAATGAGTCATTGCAATCGACCTGATGGCTGCAACAAGCTCTAAATTGGCCGGTTTGAGTACAATCGTGGAGACAGACTCAGGTGGATATCATGATTTTTGCTAGATTTCTTATAGAACAACCGGGCCGGGATATTGGAAAGCCGTGTAAAGTATTTTTAACATCAAAGCGATTCTATCCTATATCTAATCACGCCCTTGCTAGCTGTCTAATGCGATGCCCTCAAACTCTCTTACTCGAGATATGGGCCTGAAAGTAGGCCCTGTGGTGTTAGGGACATTCGCCAAGCACTACTTTGATCGTCTGAAGAGCAGGGATCAAGCGGATCCCGACCAATTACTCAAACAAGACGAGATCCTTTACGACACGGCATTTCACATTATCAAGGTTGGCGTATATTTTCTCAAACCTCTATTATAGGACTTACTGTGGTTAGTCGTTCCTCCACGAATCTACATTGTGAGCAACACACATTTTGCTCGCTGGAGGGCCCCATTGCTAATATTCTGCGATATGGAAAAGCCATACAGTTGAAGAACTCCAGCGTAGGTAGCATGTTCCAGTTTGAAAATTTTTTCATCGACGTTTCTGCAGAGTTTTCGAATACTCAGACCCTGTCATCACCTTATACCCATCTCGTTAGAGTGCTCGTACCTCTTCGTATCTGCGATGAGGCTGCAAAGGTTCTTGTTCAGGTTCTAGGGGGTGAAGACAAGGCGAGAGAGATTGTGGGAGGCGTAAAATGGTGGCAAGTTCGAGGCATCGAAGGGTGGGCCTGTCTGGGTAATTCGATGTTCTTCGTTCGATTAACTTCACAGACCACAGTATTGATGCTCAGTGGATCACAGCAAAGAAAGATTGGCGTGAAGCAAAGAGACGTTACAAAATGCGTGCGACCCCGTCTGATTCTGTGTCAAAAGGTTCACATCCGAGTTCGGAGGCTCAGGGCGATCCTTCGAAAGGCGATATCAATGGTGCATATGAAAAGAACATGGATGAAATGAGATGTATACTGTACTTACACGGAGGTGAGTGTCCCCAGTTTTCCACTTCGTTTCAAGCTGATCCTAATTGTCAGGTGGTTACTATTTCGGCAGCGTCGACCAGGAGAGGTAAGCGAGTCCCAGTGTAAGTGTGCGCATCTTTAATCAGGTTTTTAGGTACAGCATACAACGTCATGCACGGAAGATCAATGGTCGTGTATTTGGTGAGAAACCCAAACATGAATGAGACGAGTGATTTTCATGCCGAATTCTGCAGCTATCAACTATCGCCTTGCACCGCAGTACCCGTTTCCGTGTGGATTACACGATGCTCTTTCCGCTTGTGAGTCTCTCCCGCCGTGGAAGAGCAACCCTGATCGCTTCTCTTAGACCTTTACCTTATTCGCCCTCCCCCTGAAGCGGATCATCTTCCCATCGAGCCTGCACACATAGTTATTGCAGGTGACTCTGCAGGTGGTGGCATGTCACTTGCACTCCTGCAGTTGATTCGTGATGCGGGCTTGCCTTTACCAGCGGGTGGAGTGTTAATCTCACCTTGGTGTGATTTAACCCACTCGTTCCCAAGCATACATGTAAACACAACTACAGTCCGTTTTTCAGATTTCTTGTCGAGTAATATGACTAATCTTGATGAAGGATATCCTTCCATCCACCGGCCTCTCTTTCCACAAACCAAGTATGTTGTGGCCTCCGCCCCCTCATGAATTATCTGTTCGAGTCCATGCATCATTGCGACAAAAGCTCCGTCACGCACTCAGGATGGACGAGTCTCCATCACCCCAGAAGACGGTAGAACCTCCTACAAGAACATCTTTGGGGTCGAACATGCCTGTAAACGTCGGAGAAAACATCCCTGTTCCACCCATCAGCGCCCTTGATCCACAGAGAATAATTTTAGTGACCGAGGCCAAAGAGCAACTTGAGATTAATCAACAGATGCACTTCTACACACAAAACAGCCTGCTTGTTCACCCACTTGTTAGTCCTGCTCTTGGTTACTTAGGTGGTCTACCACCCTTATTCTTCGTTGTGAGCGACAAGGAAGTCTTGCGAGATGAGATCATCTATACGTAGGTCCTGACTAGTCTTCCCTGTTATTCAAAATTCATCAGATGATCTAGTGCTCATAAAGCTGCTAGCCCAGCTAGATTTCCCCTCAAGGATGAATCCAGAGGCTTATATCCACTGTTAGACGGCATCGAAGAGCGTCATCCCAAACCGACTTCGGTTCACCTGCAAGTCTATGATGGCAAGTTTGACACTCTAGTGATGCTGAAGTATACCTTAATCCACTTAATAGGTACTTGCCACGTTCTCCCCGTCTTATTCCTTTTCTCGACCCCGGCGAAATTTTGCTTCCGTGCAATGGCAAATTTTATCAGATTGGTCACGGGAATGCCGCTTTGGCCATCTATCTCAGCTAGCGAGTCATCAATATTGAAGATGGGCCGTCAGGCATCATCGCCAGAGATAAAAAGGACTGTATCACCGGATCAAATTCAAGGTATCAAGATTTCATCATCAGAGAGAGAACAGCTTGCATCTGCGAATACTCTGACCCCTGGGAATACTACTCAGACTGAACCATCGATCTCACGGAAGAAATTATTACGTCGTACCCTATCCGCCAACCTTTCACGGGTTGGTAGTGTTTTTCGCCGTGGGCCTATACTAGAGAATCAGATAAATCCTTCGGATTCTTCTAGTAGAAACGCTCTACGAAGAAAGCCAGTCAGATTTACCACGTCGCACAGACGATATGCTGGAGAATCGTCAGTGTATGAAGATGTCACTGTTGGTAGCAACCTATTTCTGCTCTGCACCTCTGTCGTTGACATCGAGTCTATAGGATAACACTACGTTCGAGATGATTCGTGAACGAGTATCCACGCAAGGTCTTATCAGACCCTTGGAAGCAGAATCTGATTTGGACGCGTTCAAGATCGATCCAAATATGATTGGAAACATGTCGGAACTTGTCATCCGACGATGCATCAGCAGTGAAGCTCATTTTCGTGAAAAATTTGCCAGCACATATGAAAGCATTGATAAATCACGGAAGAAGAATCTTGAGCGTGAAGCGAAAGAGGAAGGCAAACGATTTGACGCCATGCGAGCCTCTGCAAGTAACTCCAGCAATTTCAGTTCAAGTAGTGGGAACCATGCAAAATTCCGGCAAAGTGTGCTCGACTCACCGGGGTGGGGATATGCATGGGTTTTGGATGAAAATGAGAGACCACCACCTAGTAGTATTGCTGCAAGGAGAGATACGGCGGAAGCGAGGCAGCTGGCATTGATTGCTGATAGAGCTGTGGTAGCGGACACGAGCGAGATCAATGCAAATAGTTTGTGGTCTATTGTGATGAATTTCTTGGCGCCTCCGGACCGTATGAATGGAAGTGGGAGAAAAAAGTTGTCCAAAAAGGAGGAAGGGGAAGAGACAGCAAGAGACAGCTACAGTGAATGAGGATCACGAGAGGACGCCTACAGATGAGCGGTCTCATGATGTACAACAGAGGGGACAGTCACCGACGACGGCTCAGAGAAGATTTTCGCAGTTGTTTGCAGGACACAAATCTAATGAGAAAGATATTTCATAGGCTTTTAATAGTTTTGATAAGGGACAATGAACTGCCGTAATCATTTAAACAGTAATATGGACACGATGGTAGATCAAAGCCTAGGTTTATAAGTGACTGTATTGCCTGCATCTTCGAGAACGATTTTTGCGAGCTTGCCGAGGATGGGAAAGGTTTGGGTGTGGAGATAAGCCTTCTCCGAGCTAGCCTGTCGTCGGGCAAAACGCGCAGCAATACCTTGTGAAATGATTCCTAACTGCAATTCGCACAGGTAAGCGGTCGAGAATGACTGTCCATAGCTAGAAGGATGGAAAACCTACACGGAAGAGCATCCAACTGCGGACAAAGATCATTTCTGCTATAGGGTAGGGCTGTTCTAAGAGCCGACAGAATTCGCGCTCGAGGTCTTCCAGTGGAATAGGGACTTGTGTCGTGTTCTTGAAACCATGGAGAGAGATGGCCGAACCTTCAGGAAGGTTTCTGCTATCTATAGACCAAGGTAATGTGAAGTTTGCTAGGTCAGCGAGCTTAAATGTAGTCAATCCCATAATTACTGACTTGAGAAAGATTCGGACTTACAGGACTACCCAATGTACTCAACTCCCAGTCTAGAATACCAATGACACGGTTCTCGGTCGGGTGGAAGATTATATTATCGAGTTTGTAATCTCCATGAACGATGCGCAAACCAAGTTTATTTTCGTTGGGAAGGTTACTGCGATACCAGTCGACAAGCTCGTCAAAGAAAGGGATGTTACCAACTGGTTTATTAGTTTCGACGTCGACGGCGAGGGCTTGTGCAGCAGACACGCGAGTGAGGGATTTGATCTGGCGAGGGAAGTAGTCGGTGGAGGGACCGAATGTTGAGAGACCGACTTTGATTGGGTCAACGCTGCCAAGCGCTGCGAGAGCACGGACAGCGGAGAGCCAGCTGAGACGAAATATGAGAATTTGTTATGTGTTTTTTTGTCATGTGATATACCATTCATGGCGGTCTTGAGGAGAGACTTGGAGCATACGGGCATCTGTGAAGATACGACCCTTGAGGAACTCCATGATATAGAATGGAGTGCCGAGAATTGAAGTGTCTTCGCATAGGATGATAGCTTCGGGTACGGGAACTTTTTTATCGGGCGCTGTAGAAGGGTCCTGATTGTGTTTGTAAAGAGCACTCAGAACTCTGAATTCGCGCTCTACTTGGTGAGCAGTTTTAGATAGGAGTTGACCTGCTGGTTTCTTCCTGAGTACCCAGTTCACGTTGCTATCGAAGATGAGGTTCAGCCAACAAAGGAAGACGAAAGTGACACCGACTTGGCATCGGTTAGAAAGTATGTTGGGTTAGACTGGAGTATCTCGTTAGATTATGGAGATACTGTTGACACCCTCGATACATACTTGGCCGAACTGAGAGTAGCTCAACTCAAAAGACTCATACAATTTTCAAATGACACGCACCTTGAACTGCTTTACGTCTACAGGAGTCTTGATGGAGGGTGTGCTCTTCGCAAGGTATACATTCAGGTGATCCACATTAATTGACGCTCGAATATTGCCGTACTCGCCACCAATCTGATTCTTGGAGGTACCGTCGGACATTATAGACTAAGATGGAACCAGTTGGGTTTACATCACAGATGCCAAACTTATGCCACGGCTCAGCACACCTCTTTTCACAGGCATTTGGACATTGTTCGTTCTGACTGGGGTTACATCCATTGGAATGACTCATCATGTACATCCTCTTAGTTTTGGACCCTTGAGATGCAAAATGAGCTATAGTGCGGGTAGACTCTGCTCGTTCTACAGGACGAGCTGCATATCACGTGGAAGCTTCTGGAGACATCGGGTAATTCCGCAAAGCGACTCGACGCGTATGTAATCCGCGCTTCAAATTTCCAGCTGTCATCCTTTCTTTCTCTACCTCTACCACCATGTTCTCCGCCTTCGGTTCCCTTCGCTCTGCCGTTGCACGATCTGGCCACTATGCAGTAAGAGTCTCTTGTTCTTATTGGTCCATGTGTTTATGTTTTTCTAGCGTCTTCCCCGCTCTATGATTGCGAGGAACCTCAATACAAAAGTAAATGGTCAGTAGTACATGCTGTATTGGTACTGCTACGTGCTAATGTGGCACCGCAGGTCCTGTCATTGGTATTGACTTGGGGACAACAAATTCGTGTGTGGCGATGATGGAGGGTCAGACTGCTCGGGTCATTGAGAACGCCGAAGGTGCTCGCACTACACCCTCGGTAGTGGCCTTCACCAAGCATGGCGAGCGTCTTGTTGGTCTCCCTGCCAAGCGACAGGGCGTCGTCAATGCGAAAAACACTACTTTTGCTTTCAAACGGCTAATTGGTCGCCAATACAAGGATAAGGAAGTTCAGGAGGATGCAAAGCACTGGTATGTTCCAATATTCCCTGTGAAAAGCAATTTTTGGAGCAGTTTTTCAGGCCATTTACCATCGTTCCCAAGTCTGATGGACGACCTGCTGTCCAGGTTGAGAATAATGGCGAGACCCAGACATACGTGAGTTTTTAGTGTCATTGATGATGGTTCAATTCCAACTCTCTTTTTCAGTCACCAGAGGAGCTGTCGTCTATGGTCCTTCAAAAGATGCGTTCTACTGCGGAACAGTATGCCAACAAATCTATCAAGTGAGTTGTTTACATTTTGATATGTCGTTCTTTAGTAAACTCCTTTAGAAATGCTGTCATCACCGTTCCCGCCTACTTCAATGATGCTCAGCGGCAAGCTACTAAGGATGCTGGTCAAATTGCCGGCCTTGATGTTCTTCGTGTTATTAATGAACCCACTGCTGCTGCCCTCGCATATGGCCTCGATCGTGCTGACAATTCAGTCATCGCCGTCTATGATCTGGGAGGTGGAACGTTCGATATCTCTATTCTTGAGATGCAGAAGGGCGTTTTCGAGGTGAAGTCTACCAATGGTGACACTCACCTTGGTGGCGAAGACTTCGACAACAAGATTGTCAGTCATATTGTCAACAAATTCAAGGCAGACGAAGGGTGTGATCTAGCCAATGATACAATCGCTATTCAGCGCGTCCGCGAAGCTGCTGAGAAAGCCAAGATTGAACTTTCGTCTACAACTCAGACCGAAATCAACTTACCTTTCATTACCAATGGCCAAGATGGACCTAAACACATGAACATGAGGATCAATCGTGCTCAGTTCGAAGGTCTTGTTCAACCTCTCATACAGCGGAGTGTTGAGCCTTGCAAGAAGGCTCTTGTCGACGCTGGTATCAAGGCTAGCGAAGTTAACGAGGTTATTCTTGTTGGTGGCATGTCACGTATGCCCAAGGTCCAAGAAACCGTGAAGTCTATCTTTGGACGGGAGGCCAGTAGGGGTGTCAACCCCGATGAGGCTGTTGCTATTGGTGCTGCCATTCAAGGTGGTGTTCTCGCTGGCAATGTCACCGACATTCTTCTTTTGGACGTGACCCCCCTTTCCCTCGGTATCGAGACCCTCGGTGGTATAATGACCAAACTCATCAACCGAAACACCACCATTCCCACTAAGAAGTCGCAAACCTTCTCCACTGCCGCTGACGGACAGACTGCCATTGAAGTCAAGATATATCAGGGTGAGCGCGACCTCGTCCGTGATAACAAGCTCCTTGGCAATTTCAATCTTGTTGGTATACCTCCTGCTCCAAAGGGTGTTCCTCAAATCGAAATTACCTTTGACATTGATGCTGGTATGTCTCGCGCTCTATATGGATTCCTTATTGAGTTCTCATTACCCGTGTTCATTAGATGGTATTGTTCATGTCAATGCCAAGGACAAGGCTACTGGCAAGGATCAATCCATGACTATTGCTTCTTCGTCCGGCCTGAGTGACAAGGATATCGAGAAGATGGTTTCTGATGCTGAACTATACGCCGAAGCTGATAAAGCCCGTCGTTCTCTCATTGAAGAGGCCAACAAAGCCGACTCTATCTGTGCTGATACTGAAAAAGGTTAGTGTTTTGACTCTCACTTTTGAGTACTCATATTTATGTTCCTTTAGCCATGACCGAGTTTAAAGATCAACTTGATGCAGCAGAGAAAGAGAAGGTTACCAAGCTCGTTGCTGAGCTTCGTGAAATTGCTGCCAAGGGTCAAACTGGTGATGCCTCTGTCACTGCTGACACTATCCGCGAGAAAATTAGCGAGACCCAAACCGCCTCTCTCGGTCTTTTCCAGAAGGTATATGAGAAGCGCGCCGCTGAGCAGAATTCGTCATCTTCAGAATCTGCTGAGCAGCCCAAAGAGGAGAAGAAAGACTAAATGTCCCATATCTTCTCTTTTTCTTGAGGTAGAGGTTTCATGTATCGTAACACGGTAGTTGGCGCGTTACATCCGTTCGTTTGGTCTTTTGGTTCTTTAGACTTAAATAAAAAAGTACAAGTATATTGGCACAGTTTGCATATCTCCTGTAGTAACTCACCCCCCTCAGTTTTAGGATGCTTTAGTTATGTCTTCATGTATAATCTATAATGACTTTTTGATGATGCTCGAGTGCTGAGTACTAGATGGGATCTATCTATAGAACTATGGGTATCTAAGAGAGCTGGATGGTCATTGTCTATGGAGTGCTTGAAATCGGGTATAATACTGCTTCGTCCGTGCTTCGACGATCTCTTGTGTAGACTCTGGTAAATCTTCGATGAAATGGGCTAAAGGGGCGTCAGCAAAGTGACAAAGGGCGATCAACGAGGTATGATTTAACCTGGCGACCCTCCAAAATAAGCAAGTGTAGGTACAACCGTGTTAGGTGGTATTGTAGTGTTGTCTGCAATCTTGACACAGTCCTTGATAATTGTAAATTTACCCTGAGTAGATTGGTCAGAGCCCGATCCCAGTTGTAAAGGTATTAGACGAACAATGATGCAATTTTTGCCGATCTCTACGTGATTTCCAATAGTTGCAGCTTCGATCACCGAGTTGGCGCCGATATGAACATGGTCACCGATTTTCATAGGATAGTAGTTGAAAGCCCCGCGAAAGGTCTTGTACGGTGGCCTTTTGTAATTAATAAAAAGATGGCTGAGGAATTGGGAAGGACGGAACCTCATGATAGACCCTTCACCAAGCAGACAATATCGACCAAGTTGTATCACAACAGTATGTCCAGGTCCCGTTCGTCTGAGGTCGCCACGGATGATAGCACCACTAGAAATGATGGTCTTACCGCCCAGAACGATGTTTTGCGGACCTGCGATGGTAGCTCTGCGCGAGACTTTGTTTCCAGTGTCCTGAGATGCCACAAACGTCAAGGCGAATAGACATGAGAGTGAAGGTGGCAGTAGCAGCAGCAGCAGCTCACAGTCTCGATGTACTCTGAACGCGAGTAATAAATGGGTGGATCCATGGTAGAGGAGCTAATGTCTAAAAAAGGCAAACCTTTGAACTCTCTACTATGCTCTCCCGGCCTCTTTTCCACCATTACAAATTTACCTCCCAGCCAGTTTCCAAGCGGTGGCTTGCTACTTCTAGGGCACTTGGACTGAGGCAGCGACTGTTCCTCGGTTCATCTGTGTCATACAGACATTTTTCAGCTTCGTTTGCATGTCGGAGCGTCATTGCTCAAACGACCACAACCCGCTCTACAAATGCCACTTCGTCACCGGAATTAAATACATCCACGACAGGGGTAGAGGGGCATAACAACTCTAAAGACGATGTCTACGGTAAACTCTACGTTGGTCCTCTCGGAACTACATTTCGTAGACTCAAGATCTTTTCACTCTCATCCCTTATATTGTCTACTACACTGGCGCCATTCATATTTGTGATAGAGTCGAATTTGCCACCGACTGCGCGACTAGCATTAGCTTCGATCGCTATCTTGACTTCGGCGACGAGCACGGGTTTGGTTGCGTGGGTTGGTAAGCCATATGTGACCCAGCTGAGATATATTAGACCAGAGGAGAACGGTGGTGCGGAGGGTATGGAGATGACTACTATGTCGTTAACGGTAAAACCAAGGATCACGATGGTGAGTGGCGCTCGAGTCTGACCAATTACCGGGGCGTGATGCAAATCGTTTGTGTTTGGTGTACTGATTTGCCTTGTGTCATCCTTTCCAGGTATATGACCCAAGCTTTTTGGTTGAAACGAGGCGGGGTTTTGCCAAATGGGAACTTGCTGAAAGAGTAGTTCTGCCAAAGGCCGAGCGACAGGTTACACCCGGACAAGAAGAAACTATCGCAGAGACACAGGATAAGGATGGTAATCCTCTCGGACGCTGGATCGTTACTTGGGGTGAGAATGGTGAAGGAACATGCAGAGGATTTGGGAGTGTTGAAAGGTGAGTACTCTATTTTTGCTCGTCGGGACTAGGGGCTTATTTGAGAACAGGTACTTCAATGTTCATGAGGAACTGTTACCTTGATAACCCCAGACTGAATCAAACTGTGTTCCACAACTGACGTTGTCGGGTATTCATTGAGTTCCAAAAAATCTTATCGTCCACGAATCCTTGACGCTCAAATAGATCTGCTATCCATTTTACCAACGGAACCTCCTAAAGTCTGACACACAGCGACTCGAGTGGTCATTGATAAATGATGCATATTTTATCCCTTCGGAAATGTGGATGCCTCTTTTGACCAGATTTCGACGCCCAATTCTCCGAAGGAGGATATGTTTTGAACCGGTGTTATACATCTCCGTCTTCCATACCCAGAGAGGTCCAGCGACATCTTTTCTTTCGAACTTGCCGAGTGCATTTCTCGGAGGCGCATTTTGTGGCTCACTATGCAGTAAGGACTTGAGTTTGAATCATTCAGACAGCGATGTATGATCAAGGCCGGCTTATAAATGTGTTGGAACAAACAGATTGTCGTATGGTACCAGTCTTAGGTTCATGGCGCTAATCGATGTCCGACAAATTCTGCTCAGCGGACGGTCATGCTCCTATGTACCACAAGAACTAGATAACCTAAATTAAGTCTGGACAAGATCAAAGCCTGAATGCAATTCGCTCATATGAACACTTCCTGACTGTTCACAACATTAAAACAAGCTGATATCATGGCGTCGTTTTTTAAGTTGTCGGTACGCTTACCTCATCTAGATGGTCCCTGACAGGAGAAAATTATACACCTACTCACACAGACCGCGATTTCAGGCATTAAGGCAGGTCGCAAGGATCTTTATCGCCCTCGCTAGAGATCTACTAACGAAGTTGGAGAGATCCGTGATTTACGGCTGCTGGGACTGATGGAGATATGTTTGAAATCATGCATGGGTCATATTTCCTCATTCAATATCATTCAGGGTCGATTTGATAATACGAAGTACAGCCCGAGATCTGTGCTTATTAGGTTCGTACCCTTCGGCTAAGCATCATGTTCGCGGCGAATGTCTCAGAATCCCGGGATGAAATCGAATGTGGGTTTGGAGATGCCTGTTGATGAACAATCACCTCCTGTCGTTATTTGGGATTTCGGACGGAGCTTGCACAGACAAGTAGTGGATCTCATACTTAAAAACAAGGGGAACATTCAATCAACACCTCTGCCTCGACAGCGACGTTTTGTAATCCTATATTCCTCATCACATAACACTGGTATCCGGCCCAACTTGGACATCGATGGAAATGCAGAGCGATCTGTCTCTCAATGACTTATATGATTTTAACGCTTCTGATGCCGACATCATTTTTGTGACTGGAGGAGGATATCCTGCAGAGATTCGCGCACATTGGTGTGTGCTTACGGCCACCTCGCCATTCTTCTGCGATATGTTTTCACTTCCCCAACCGCCTTCACTTCCGTCGTATTCATCCTCAACGAGTGACGCCTACATCCCACGTATCCCCGTTCCTGAAACGAGGGAGGTGTTCACGAAGCTATTAAGCTATATATATCCGGTCCCTCGGCCAAATATCAACTCCTTAGATGAGGTTTCATGTATATTGGGTGTGGCGCTCAAATATGATTTCATGATTGCTGTGGAAGCCCTGAAACAAATGTTGATTTCGCCGAGATATCTCAACGAGAATCCGCTGCGTGTATATGGAATTGCAACTAGCTTCAACGTACGTTTTTCTTCTTATACTACTACGTTTCCTGATTCATAACTTCTTCAATTTTGTATGACAGTTGGAAGACGAAGCCAAGATTGCGTCGCAATACACGTTGAACATCAATCTCCTTGACACACCTCTCTGTGACGAGATGAGGCACATTTCTGCTTACTCGTATCAAAAGCTCATCAACCTTCACCGCACACGAGCAAAGAATGCTTCAGAGCTTATAAAACCCCCGCGCGGTCTCAAATGTCCGCAATGTAATGGCTCTGGACATGGATCATATGGCAATCCGGACTGGTGGAATGAGTTTGCGAGTAAAGCCAAGGCAGAACTAGGTGTAAGACCGACGACAGAGGGAATATTTGATAATATAGAGTTTTTGAAGAGTACGTGTACGAGCGGGTGTTTAAGATGTCCTATGAGTTTGTTGGAGTCAGGACCGCTATTGATGGATCTGAAGAAGCAGATTGATGCATTACCTGCAACTATTTAAGCAGTGGACCTCTTAATGCCTCATGTCTTGATCTGGAATCAATCTGTCATTTAACAGTCATTGCCTGGATTTATACTGCATACATGTTATCATCCGTCAGCACTCGTATTGAAGTTGTTAGATGACAACAGCAAGGTAGTAAGAGCTGAAGAACTTGCTACAAATATTGATTTATGGACGAGCGACGCAAAATGGGGGGAAAAACTCGTTGTAAACGTACAACGAGCATCATCTCAGCTACCTGTATTTATATTTATCCACATACAATATAATGAGACATATGATTCACAGCGAAAATGCGCAGGTAAGTCCTCAGGATGCTAAAATAGGTGTCGGACTGAGGTCCAGACAGAAACGACTGGCCTCAGAGCTTACAGAATTGTACTTTATATACAAGATGAATGTGCATAAAAAATACCTAGGAAATAAATTTGCTTCAGAGTTCCTACATGTGTTGCTAAGGTGATAATGACAAGTGAGCAACAAATGAGCATGTAAGTTAGAAAAATAAGCAGAGTAGAGAACAATGAGCTGATGATGAGATGAATAATTGAATGATGTTGTAGACAATGATATTAAGATATTTACCAGATGTTATAAGATAGAACAGCTGAGGGGGCAACAATCAATGGTGAAGTTTTTATATCAATCAGTAAAAGAAATAATATATATATATATATAAACACCCAATCATGTTTCACCTTAAGTTATTCCAGTATGCATCACATCAAGGTCAAGGCTAACAATCCTCAACACTCCCCCTGACACCATGCCTATGCCAGTCTAGATTCATCATCAACACAAACTTTTGATAGATAGGTTTTGGGAGGGGCTTGGTCAAGATGTCAGCAACATTGTCATGGGTGGATATTGGCATAACAGAGATTTCTTTGTCCTGGACACAATTGCGAATGTAATGGTACTGTATATAGAGATGTTTTAACAAGCTATGACCCTTGGTGGTCTCTGTGAGGCTGATTGATCCTAGATTATCACCAGCAAGAGAAAAAGGGAACTTCTCTGGCAAGAAGACCTCATCAAGCTATGATTTCATTTACATGGCTTGTTGTGCTGCACATACAAGTGAAATATATTCTGACTCCACCAATGACAATGCAACAACAGCCTGTTGCTTTGATGACCAGGACATGGGCACTCTGTCCATAAAGAAGATATACTCTGAGATAGAACAATATGTATTAACACATCTTGCCCAATTTGTGTCAATACATCCAAATAGCTTTATCCCATCACCAACTTTCTCCCCCAGACTCAAAAAATACAAGAGACTATAGTTGAGTATCCTACAGATGTAGTGGCACACCTCCAGTAGCAACTCCCAATGTTCTGGGGCAGGATTGACCTGTACCTGTCCAAGAATACTACATATGTAAGAAATATTAGGTCAAGTACTTGAACTCCCCCAGAGTAAAGTACCCAGTAATGGGCAAAAGGGTTTGTCTACCATAAATTAAGCTTTCTCCTCTATTAGTAGTTTCTTATGTTTTGAGATTTGAGCCTTAGGAGGAAGAGAGGTGTCAAGAGGATGAAGGTCCTACAGATTAAAGTATTTGAGTATACACTCAAAATACATAGACTGTGAGAGTGATATATCCCTATTCTCAAAACACTTGACTGTCAGACCAAGAAGTAGATTGTGGTCATTGACTTCTGTCAGATCCCACTTCAAGACAAACTCATAGATAACTTTATTAGTCTCTTCATTGCTAGATATCATTTGTGTACATTGTTGTAATAGAAAAGTTTGGGTCTTTACAGTGCAAGTACACACATAGGTCCATCTTAGATGAATAGTATTCTAGAGACTTGTACTCTTCTTTGAGAAGCTTGAACCAGATATAGCCAGATTGAACAAAACTATTACAAATGGCCACTTACTGATTTGTGATTGCTTGATTTGATAATCAAAGTGTTCAAAAAAGCAAAGTTAGACAAGCAGCAAAAGATGTT
>Ga0153944_1000198_pt1 | contig 25533 bp, 24 predicted proteins | sample TSNJ028MetaG_FD_104703 | JGI IMG/M metagenome (GOLD analysis project Ga0153944, IMG submission 104703) | Attine ant fungus gardens microbial communities from New Jersey, USA - TSNJ028 MetaG | ecosystem: Host-associated > Fungi > Mycelium > Unclassified | place: USA: New Jersey, Wharton State... | reverse complement strand
TATCCACATCGCCCTCGGCCACCATCTTCCCCACCTGCTTGTGAGCCTCCTTGGACAGCCGGCCCAGTTCCAGCATATCCCCTAAAACGGCGATCCGCCGTCCCCCTCTCTGGGGTTTCAGCTTGGACAAGGTACTCAGGGCAGCCATCATAGAGTCTGGGCTGGCATTGTAACAGTCCTCCACAATTTTGAAAGGACCTCTGGACACAATGCGCTGGCGCATGCCGCTGGGGGCATAGGCACTCAGCTCCAGCAAACATTTGCGGCGGTCCAGTCCCAATGCCTTGGCCACGCAATAAGTGGCCAGAGCGCTCTGCACATTGTGCTCCCCCAGGCAGGGGATAGTACACCACGTAAGGTCCTCCCCATCCTTCACCGCAAAGGTAGTTTCCAGCCGGTTCAGGTTTTCGGTGATGTCCTCAGCCGTCACGTCGGCCTGTTTGTTGTGGATACCGTATACAATTAGTGGGTGCCCCTGGAAGGGAGATATCAAAGCCCCCAACAGGTCATTGTCCCCACCCACCACCAGAGGGGCGCCCTCCGGCATCCCTTGCAGGATTTCAAGCTTGGCCTTCAATATATTTTCCCGGGTCCCTAGGGCCTCAATATGGGAGACGCCTATATTAGTCAACACCCCAATGTCAGGTCTGGCCGCTTTGGAGAGCGCCTCAATTTCACCCATGTCGCTCATACCCATCTCCACAACGGCCACGTCATGGGACTCATCTATAGCGAACAGGGTTTTGGGCAACCCAACCTCGTTGTTTAGGTTGCCCTCAGTTTTCAGCATGTTGCAACAGGCGCCCAGGGCTCCCGCTACCATATCCTTGGTGGTGGTCTTGCCCACACTGCCGGTGATTCCCACCACCTTGACCTCAAACCTGTTGCGGTAGGCCGCGGCCAGTTTCAACAGAGCCTCTCCAGTGTCTTTAACCTGAAGCACAATTTTATCCGGGGTGCTGTTGGCAAACTTGCTGCTGACGCAGGCCACCGCTCCCCTTTTAAAAGCTTCTCCCATGAAGTCGTGTCCGTCGAAGTTTTCACCCTTCAGGGCAATAAATACGCTGCCTGGAACAATATCCCTGGTGTCGGTGCTAATGTGGGAAATCTCCAGCTCTGTATTGAGAGAAATGCCCAAGGCCTGCGCAATCTCCTTTAACTTCCACTTCGTCATTTTCCTCGCTCCAATTTTAGTCTATCCAAAAGCTCCTGTACAATCGCATGCTCATCAAAGGCAATTGTTCCGAAGCTAAGAACCTGGTAATCTTCATGGCCTTTCCCGGCTAAAATCACTATATCGTCCCTCTCCGCGTTGTCCAAAGCCCATTTAATGGCCTGGTAACGGTCCACGAACACCTTATGGGGAGTGTTGAATTCCTTGACTCCCTTCAATGTCTGATCGATAATCCGCTGCGGGTCCTCACTGCGGGGATTATCGGAGGTGAGCACCACAAAGTCGGCCAGCTCCGACACAATACGCCCCATCAGCGGCCTCTTGGCCGGGTCCCGGTCCCCCGCGCACCCAAAGAGACAGACCACCCGCCCCTTGGCAAAATCCTTCACCGCTGTCAGCACTTTTTGAAGGCCATCGGGGGAATGGGCGTAGTCACAAATGATGGTGAAATCAAGGCCGGTGGGGATGATCTCTGTCCGGCCGCGAACCCCCTTGGAATGGGCCAGTCCTTTGGAGATTTCGTTGATGGGAATCCCTAATTGGTAGAGACAGGCGGTGACCGCCATGGCGTTGGATACCGAGTAGCTGCCGGGCATGCAAAACTTCATTCGCTCTATAACCCCTGCCCCTACAAAGGCAAAGTCCACTCCCGCCTCATGCTTATCAATATTTCGGGCAGTGTAATCCGCCCGGTCATCCATTATGGAAAAACTCTTTATCTGGATGCCGCCCTCCTGCCTCAGCTCTTCAATCAGGCGCTGTCCATAGGCGTCATCGTAGTTGACCACCGCAGAGTCCGCCATTTGGAAAAGCTTTTTCTTGGCTTTGTAATACTCCTCCATGGTGCCGTGATAATCCAGGTGGTCCTGAGTGAGATTGGTAAACACCCCCGCCTCAAACCTGCAGCCATCCAACCGGTGCTGGTCCATGGCGTGGGAGGAGGTCTCCATAACCGCAAATTCACAGCCCGCTTTGACCATCCTCGCAAAGAGCACGTGGAGTTCCGCCGGATCAGGGGTGGTGTGCTTGGCCGGCAGGGTCAGCTCATCGATCTCATTTTCAATGGTGCCAATCAGCCCAACCTTGTGGCCCAAATGCTCCAAAACTTGTTTGATCACATTGGTGATGGTGGTTTTGCCATTGGTGCCGGTGACGCCAATGAGCCTCAAACGGCGGGAAGGGTTGCCATTGAGGTTTGCGCACATGACGGCGTAAGCGCTGCGGCTGTTTTCCACAATGATCTGCTTTTCCCCAAGGCCCATATCCTGCTCACAGACAATTAATAGCGCACCCTGGGCCACTGCGTTTGCAACGAAGGCATGCCCATCGGATTTAAAGCCTTTTATCGCTACAAATATGCTGTCACTCCCCACCTTGCGGGAATCGGAAAGCACCTGAACCGCATCTATGTTCATATTGGGTTTCCCCGCGTAATCAACTCCCTTGAGTATGTCTTTTAAGAGCACCTAATCAAACCCTTTCACTCTTTAATTGTCAAAACCCCCATTATTTGCGAAAAACCTTGGAGCGCCAGCCTATCAAAGGCCTGTTGTTCTCTCCTCGATTTCCACAACAAATTCAACTTCCACAATAGTTCCAATGGGCCGCAATACGCCGGCCACTACGGATTGGGTGCCGACTATAGCCCCCTCCTCATTGATATCTCCCCGCAGGATTTTCATATTCAGGCCTGCGTTGGTCAGTAGCGCATTGGCCTCCGCCGGCGTACATCCAATCAAGTTGGGCACCAGCGCCGTCTTTTCACTATCATCCGCGTTTTCAGTATATATGATAATGGTTCCGCTCTTTTTCAGGGTACTGCCGTAGGCGGGAACCTGCCTGACGATCTGTCCGTTCTCCCCCTCCACGCGGACCTCGAAGCCGGCGGCCCTGGCTTTCCCCATTGCGTCCATAGAGGTGTTGCCTATGAGGTAGGGGACAGCTACCTCGACCTCCTCCAGCTCCTCAGCCGTGTACTTGGCCTCCACGCCGATATAGGGCAGTACCTCCGAGAATACTTGGCCCACAATGGGGGCCGCGATGGTTGAGCCGAAAGCGTTGGTATCGTAGGGGGTATCCAGCAGGATGAGAATGGCAATTTGAGGATCGTCCGCGGGGGCAATCCCCAGGAATGAGGAGATGGTCTCGGTCACTTCGCCGGATGCATCCCGGGTCTCCGTCTTTTCAGAGGTGCCGGTCTTGCCGCCGATTCTATACCCGCTGACGTAGGCATTTTTGCCGCTGCCGCCCTGGCCATTGACCACCGCCTCCATCATCTCAGCAATATGTTTGGAAGTCTCCTCGGAAATAACCTGGCGCTTTATGGTATTGTCAAAGCTCTCCATGACATTGCCCTCATTATCAATAATGCTCTTCACCAAATGGGGAGTGACCAGGTAGCCGCCGTTGACCGCTGCGGATATGGCAGTGATCAATTGAATGGGCGTAACTTTATTGGTCTGTCCAAAGGAAGATGTAGCAAGAGCCGCCGGGCCAAGCCCATCCTCTTCGTGAAAGATTCCGCCCACCTCACCGGGCAGGTCAATACCGGTCTTTTCGGTAAAGCCAAAGGCTGTAAAATAGCGGAAAAACTCCGTTGCGCCCAGTCTTTCAGCAATTTTCACATAGGCCGGGTTGCAGGAATGCATCAGAGTATGGGTAAAATCCTGGACCCCGTGGGAGCCGGTGCGCTTCCAGCACCGAATGGGCCAGCCGCCCCTCTCCAATGTTTCGCAGCTAAAGGTGGAGTCCATGGTCACCACCCCGGCATCCAAAGCGGACGCTGCCGTAATGACCTTAAAAACCGAGCCCGGTTCATAGATTTCGGTAATGCCCTTGTTTTTCCACTGGGTCTCCCTCGCAACACCAATGGCCTCCTTTTGTTCTTCGTCCGACAGCATCTGAATGGCCTCCCAGGCAGACGCGTCCCAGATGGTGAAGGGTTCATTGGGATCAAAATCCGGCTTAGATGCCATTCCCAGAATGGCGCCGGTATTGACATCCATTACAATGCCGCAGACCCTGTTTTGCACCTTATTTTCTAGAAGGCCTGTTTCCAAGGCATTTTCCAAAAAGCTTTGTATATTCACATCTATTGTGGTTACCAGTGAATCGCCATTTACTGGCGCAATAGTCTCTTTATAGGTATCCGGCATATCGCCGCCGCGGGCATCGCTCATGGTGACATACCGCCCCGGTGTGCCGCTTAGTACACTGTCGTAATACGCCTCCAGGCCGTATAAGCCTTGATGCTCACTGCCGGTAAAGCCGAGAACAGACGCGGCAAAATCGTGGAAGGGGTAGTACCGTTTTGCATCCTCCTCAAAGCCGATGGCGCCGCTGCCGATTCCATTTTCCTGCATAAACAGGCGGATTTCATCCACCTCTGTCTTTTCCACTTGGCCCTTTATTCTCACGTAGGCCATACTGGTCTGGTTTACCTTTCCCGCCACGTCAATAGGGTCTAATTCCAAGATTCTGGCCAGCTCCTGGGCTACTTTGTTGCGGTCCTCGTCCTTAATCTGGTTTGGAGCAACGCTGACCATCCAAACGGTTGCGCTCTGCGCCAGAATTACGCCGTTGGTGTCATAAATGGTTCCCCGCAGAGGGGTAATGGGCGATATGCTCAGTTGCTGGGTCACAGCCTTCTCCTGGTAGCCGGCGGCATCCACCAATTGCAGGAACGCCATGCGGACCATGAGCGCAATATAGGCGACCACCGTCAGTACGACGACAACAGTCATGCGGATTCTCAGTTTTCTATGGGGTACAGACGACATAACTTACCTCCTATATATACCAGAACTGGCCGGTATTGACAAAAGGTGGGGAAATATTATTTCCCCACATTAGCTGTCGGCAGGTTAGTATCCAAAATCAACATCTATGCCAATCCATTAAAACCTGCTATACTATAAATATTGTTATATCTCAGCCAGTATTCACAATATTGAGGAAAAAGCTGAAAATGCGGTTCCAAATACTCGGCTCTTTTTGACTTGCGATGATTTCTACCGCATCTCCCTCCTGATAATTCAGGTACACAATTTGCTGGCTGTCCGCCTTGACCATTCCCAGGACCTTGGTGGCGTATTCATCAATATTTGTGGCGGCGCTTCTGTAGTCCAATTCACTTTGGAGCCGCACATGCTCGCTCTGAAGCTGGTCCAGCTGGTTTTTGGCCACCGATAACTCCCGGACCGATTCAGAGAGAATGACCTTGCTGTAAATATTCACCGCCAGCATAAACAGAACCAGTATGGATACACTTGCAATCTTCATTCCCATTACAATCTGGGCCCATTTTTTCTCCGCAGCCTTTCTGCGGGCATTGCGGGCCGCTTTCTGCTTGGGGGACATCTGCATCTGCTGAGGTTTTTTTTGAGGTGCTCTTTGTGGTTGCGCGTTATTTTCGAACATCCTTAAATTATATGCCGCGCCTTTATTGGCCATATTCCACTCTGCACCTCCCGTTTTATTAATTATTCTATCTTCTCCGCTGCCCGGAGCTTGGCGCTCCGGCTGCGGCGGTTACTGGTCTGTTCCTCCTGGCTGGGGATCAATGGTTTTCTGTAAACCAGCCTGGCTCTGGGCTTTTTCCCACAGACGCACACCGGAAAATCCGGCGGGCAGATGCATCCCTTGCACCATGCATTAAAGGTCTGCTTGACAATCCTGTCTTCTAAAGAATGGAAGGTAATTACCACTATTCGCCCTCCTGGGCGGAGAATGAAGAAAGCGTCCTCCAATGCCTGTCCCAACAGATCCAATTCCCTGTTGACGGCTATCCGGATGGCCTGAAAGCTCTTTCGGGCCGGGTGGTGTTCTCTTCTGACCCTAGCGGGTACTGCTGAGCGGATAATTTCCGCCAATTGATGGGTGGTTTCAATGGGCTGCGCCTCCCTTTGCCGTATAATAGCTGCGGCAATGCGCCGGGCGTTGGGCTCTTCCCCATACGCAAACAATATGCGCTCAAGCTCTTTCCGGGGCCATGTATTGACCAGTTCACCGGCGGTTAGCCCTTCCTGGCTCATCCGCATATCCAGCGGCGCGTTCTGGTGAAAGGAAAACCCCCGTTCAGGCTTGTCCAACTGGTGAGAGGATACGCCCAGGTCCAACAGCAAACCGTCAATTCCCTGAATATCTAAGTCTTCCAACACCGGCGCGATGTTGGAAAAATCATCGTGGATCACGTGGGCCTGGGGATAGGGTGACAGCCGTTCTTTAGCCGCCGCAACAGCATCTGGGTCCTTATCAAAAGAATACAGGCAGCCTGAGGCGAGCTTTTTGGCAATTTCCACCGAATGCCCCGCGCCGCCTGCGGTTCCGTCAACATAAACCTTGTCGGGATGGATGTCCAGAGCCTCTATACATTGCTCCAGCATTACGGAAACATGATTAAAATCCATAGTTTTTGTCAAAAATCAAGCTCATCCATAGCTTCCGCAATCATATCAGGCGTCAGCTCAGTACAAACAGATTCCCACCGCTCCTTATCCCATATTTCTACATTGGAAGAGGCCCCGATAATAACTATATCCCGCTCAAGCCCGGCGTATTCCCGGAGATTTTGAGGGATCAAGACCCTACTCTGCTTGTCCGCCCGTACCTCAGCCGCGCTGGAAAACAAAAACCGCTTTAGGTTGCGGGACTTAGCGTTGGGCAGGGTGAGGATTTTCTCCTGAATTTTGGCCCATTCCTCCTCCTTGTAGACAGCGAGGCAGTTGTCTAATCCCTTAGTTATATAAAAGCGCTCACCCAACTCCTCACGGATTTTGGCGGGAAAAATGACCCGTCCCTTAGGGTCGGCGGTATGAAAATATTCTCCAATAAACATCTCATTCCACCGCCTTCCTTGCCATCCACAAAATGCTGCGTTTGCGCTCCACTTTTTTCCACTTGCCTCCACCTTGTACATCCATTATACCTATGTGTTATGTAAATTGCAAGAGAAAAAAATGCAAGATTATGTGGGCCATATCTTGTTATAAGCATGCCAAATGCCTTTTCTTTCCACTAAATATAGACTGCCAATATTTATGGAAACGTAAAAATAATGCTGTTTTAGTCAATCCATAGGCGACTGACTAAAACAGCACTATCTTTCAGAAATATTTGTCAAATAACCTGTAAAAACAATCTTCTGCAATAGTTAACAATTTTTTAAGTTTAATCCTGTAAAATTCCTCATTGTTTTAAACGGAGTTGCTGCTTGACTTTCTTTACCTCATTGAGAGAATTTACCAAGCTTTCCTCTGTGCTGGTAATTGTCCGGCCCGCAAAGTCAGCCGCGGCTTTTCTTAGTTGCCGGCTCTGCATCTGCGCTTCACTTAAGATTTCAGACGCCTTTTCCCGGGCGGCTTTTGTAATTTCATCGTCGCTGACCAGGACCCTGACGCGCTCCTCCGCCTTTTTGATCATAGTGTCCGCTTCCTTTTTCGCGTCCTCAATAATGTCCTTCCGATCGGCTACAATGGCCTTGGCGTGCTTGATTTCCATGGGCATATTTAGCCGTATGTCGTCAATCATATCCCGCATCTTCTCCACGTCCACCACACAGCGGCCGCCGCTGAGGGGCACGCTCCAGGCCTTTTCCAGCATTTCATCCATCATGCTTAAAATATCGTCCACATTCATACTATTACCTCCTTTCAGTTACGGTTTGGGTTGAGTTTTCTATCCACTTGATCGAGAATGGCCGCCGGTACAAAGGGAGAGATGTCCCCTCCAAAGTTGGCTACCTGCTTGACGATACTGGAGCTGAGATAAAGGTATTCCGCTGAGGTGTTTAGGTAAAGGGTCTCCACCTCCGGGCAAAGCTTCTTGTTGATCAGGGCCATCTGAAATTCATATTCAAAATCGGTGACTGCGCGAAGCCCCCTGATAATGGTGCCGGCCCCCGTTTTTTTTGCATAATCCACCAACAACCCCGAGTGAGTGTCCACCTCCACATTGGGTAGGTGGCTAACACTGGCTCTGATCAATTCCACTCTTTCTTCCACTGAAAAGCTGGGACTTTTTAAGGGATTGACCAGCAGCAAGGCCACAACCTTGTCAAAGAGCTTGCTGGAACGGGTGATAATATCCACATGCCCCAAGGTAATGGGATCATAGCTGCCGGAACAAATGGCTATACGCATATCATATCTCTCCTTTATGGTAGATTGTGACCTTGGTTTTCCCATAGCGGTACTCCCTATACCGGTTGAGCTCCTCAATCCGGTCCGGCATCTCCAGTGTGGCGGCGCTTTCACAGACCACCACGCCGCCGGGCAGCATTCTGGGCGAAATCAGGGGCAGCACCTTTAAATAGTGGCCTCCCTCATAGGGAGGGTCTACGAAAACAATGTCAAATAAATCCTTAGCGGAATAAAGGTACTGCAGCGCGTCCATGGCAACTACCCGGGCTTGCTTGGCTAATCCCAACCCCACATGATTCAGGTTCTTCTTAATAATTTCCTGGCAGGCTCTGTCGCTGTCCACAAATACGGCGAGACGGGCCTCCCGGCTCAGGCATTCGATGCCCATTTGCCCGCTGCCCGCAAACAAATCCAATACGGCGGCGTGGGGGATATCAAACTGAATGGCGCTGAAAATGCCCTCCTTCACCTTATCGGCGGTGGGGCGGGTTTTCATCCCTTTGGGCGCCTCCAGCTTACTGCCACGGGCCAGGCCTGTTATTACACGCATACACTGTCACCTTTACTTCATTATTATACTACATCCTATTATTGACAGGAATCTTTTATCGATTCGGATGGGCGCATCAGCAACCCTTTGCCCGGGGATCAATTTTTTTAACAAGAAACGTCCCGTCGCTTTCAAAGCCGTATCTTTTGTACAGGCCCTTATCTTTTTCACGACGCACCCAAAGGGCCTCATAATTCCTTTGGCGCAAATAATCCTCCATAGTTTTAAGCATTCCTATACTTAGGGTATCGCCGGGATCATTTTCTATATAGATACCTCTGACTTCCGGTTTAACGCCATTATTTAAAAACAACGCCCCGAATCCAAGAATTTGATTCTTCTCCCACATAATCCAGAGGATGTCCTCCGCCTGCGGACGGCAACCGGCAGCCTCTATTTTGGATATTATTTCACCCAGATCCTTTACATCAGCTATCTTTACAGTAATCATCCAATTCCTCCAAAGGAACATAAAGAAACATAAATTTTATGATTGGACTATGAGTAGTTATGAATATCCAAAATCTAATAATTTTCCTTTATGCTATGCGCCTGGAGCCGCCTTCCGTAGCTTAAAAGGCTTGTCCCGTTTCAATGGTATTTAATATAGCGGCGAATTGTCAATCCGTCTACTGATAAGATATTTTATACGAATCTTCAGTTAAAGTATAAATAAAATTTCTTAAAACCGTGCGAAGTAGGCCGCAACAGAAATTTTATTTATTGCGGATTTATACGAAGATTCGTATTACTTCAAGGAAAACTGTTCCAATTCTAAATATCATTCCTCATTATAAATGACCTCCATGGTTTTGTAAAGTGGAGCATTTGCAGAAAACGAACCATTTTCCCTTTGACCCTCTTCGCCATATTGATGGCAAGGATATAGGCGGCTTAAAGGCATGCTTATGGTGTATACATTTTTTTTCACGCAAAAAGGCAGTTTTTGTCTAAAAAATATGGGCTCTAATTGAGAAAAAGGTCTTGACAGAGATAGGTCTATAGCATATAATCTTATAAGTAGCCGTGTAAAGGTATCAGCTTTACAAACCTCAAGTTCCGACTTCATCAAAAAGGGGGTCATTCAGATAATTAAGAATCTGCAAGTGTCCATCCTATTGGATTTTTACGCTGAGGCGTTGACAGACAAGCAGCGTGAAGTTTTGGAATACTACTACAATGAGGATTTGTCCCTTTCCGAAATTGCCTATCACGTAGGTATCACCCGGCAGGGAGTTCGGGACAGCATCAAACGCGGTGAAACGGTTCTATACGATTTGGAAGACAAATTCGGGCTGGCAAAACGGTTCCGAGTCCTTCAAGAGGGGCTTAATGCAATCGTTGACTACAGTAAAAAGATCGACCATTACAACAGCCAGTTCTGTTACTCCAAAGAGATTAGTTCCAGCGTCAGCGCCATCCAGGAAATCGCCAAAAAGCTGGCGGAATAACGCGTTTGTCTTAAATAGAAATTACTTTGAAGATAGTCATTGGCAACTCATCTTTGTTATAAAGGACGGTGAACCATTCATATGGCTTTTGAAGGCCTTTCTGAAAAATTATCAGCCGCGTTTAAACGGCTGCGCTCCAAGGGTACGCTGAAAGAGGGCGATGTCAAGGAGGCAATGCGGGAAATCCGTTTAGCCCTGCTGGAGGCCGACGTCAACTATAAGGTCGCCAAGGATTTTGTGGCTCGCGTCACTGAGCGGGCGGTGGGTGCTGAGGTGATGCGGAGCCTGACGCCGGCTCAAATGGTTATTAAGATTGTACATGAAGAGCTCATTCAGCTCATGGGTGTCAGTGAAACCAGGCTGGCTATGCCCAAAAAACCTCCGGCAGTCATTATGTTGTGCGGCCTCCAGGGCAGTGGTAAGACCACACACTCCGCCAAGCTGGGCAAGATGCTGAAAAAACAAGGCAACCGCCCCCTGTTGGTGGCCTGTGACATCTACCGGCCTGCCGCCATTGACCAGCTCAAGGTAGTGGGCAAGCAAGCGGATGTTCCCGTCTTTGAGATGGGTACTGAGAATCCTGTGAAGATCGCCAAAGCGGCCATTAAGCATGCCAAGGATTATGGAAACAATTATGTTATTTTGGATACCGCCGGACGCCTCCACATCGATGAAACATTAATGGACGAACTTAAAAATATCAAGGAAGCTGTGGAACCCAGCGATATTTTGCTGGTGGTAGATTCCATGACCGGACAGGATGCGGTCAATGTGGCGGCCTCCTTCAATGAAGCCTTGGAAATTGACGGCGTCCTTTTGACCAAGCTTGACGGCGATACCCGGGGCGGCGCCGCCCTCTCCACCAGGGCCGTCACCGGTAAGCCCATCAAGTTTGTGGGTATGGGGGAGAAGCTGGATGATTTGGAGGCGTTTCACCCTGACCGGATGGCGTCCCGAATCCTGGGCATGGGCGATGTCCTCACCCTGATTGAGAAGGCTCAGGAGGACCTGGATTTAGAGCAGGCAAACAAAACCTACAAAAAGATGAAGAAGAGTGGTTTTGATCTAAATGACATGATGGAGCAGATGCAACAGATCAAGAACATGGGGTCACTTCAGCAGATTCTCTCCATGCTTCCTGGCGGCAATAAGCTCACTCCCGATGACATTGATGAAAGCCGCATTGGCAAGATTGAGGCGGTCATCTATTCTATGACACCGCGGGAAAGGGAAAAACCCGGCATCATCAATCCCAGCCGGAAGCGCAGAATCGCGGCTGGCAGCGGCACCACCGTACAGGATATCAATATGCTCCTGCGGCAGTTTGAGCAGATGCAGAAGATGATGAAGCAGTTCACAAATCCCGGCAAAGGCAAAAACGGTAGACGCCGAAGAATGCCTACCAACATAAATGGGATGCCTATACCCAAGGATTCCTGGGATTTGCCCATGTAACCCTGAGGCCGCTTTTATTATTTTAAATTCACAGGTAACATTCCTGATGAATAGAGCATATCAATACGCCCGCAAATATAGGGCGCTATATGAATACTTTTTGGGAGGAAGAATCAGTATGGCAGTAAAAATTAGGCTTCGCAGGATGGGAGCAAAGAAGGCACCTTTTTACCGGATTGTTGTAGCGGACTCCAGATTTCCTAGGGACGGTAGGTTCATCGAAGAGATCGGTTACTACGATCCAACGAAAAACCCTGCTGTCGTCAAGATTGACGGCGAAAAAGCTCAAAAATGGATCTCAAACGGTGCCCAACCTACCGACACCGTTAAGATATTGCTTAAGAAGAACAATGTGATTTAGGGCATTCTCACAATGTGGATAAACGGGAGATATCCCAGTATTTGGGCTGTTTACGCCATTGTTCTGGGCTTCTTTTGAAGATGCTCCAAGCCCGCCCGTTTTTCTTAAGTAAGCAAGTTAAACTTTTTGGAGGTATGACAGATGAATGACCAACTATCCCTTTTGGCATTATTGGCAAAAGGCCTTGTCGAAGACAAGGAAGCCGTTGTTGTTTCCATGGATGAGCCCAATGAAGAGGGTATTATTGTGTACCACCTTCATGTGTCCGAGCAGGACATGGGACGCGTTATCGGCAAGCAGGGCCGGATTGCCAAGGCAATTCGCACCATCATGCGGGCTGCTGCTAACCGTACTGGCGACAAGGTAGCGGTAGAAATTGACTAAGGCGAAAGGTGAATGATTTCTATTCTCTAAATGCTTCTTAAACAGTACTGTTCATTTCCTGATAAATCCGCCTGTATAAGTAGACGGCTGTGAAGCATCTCCAATGAGGATATCTGGAAGATAGGAATGGTTCACTGGAGGATAGCCGTAAAAACACCCTCTATTCTTCTGGTTATACTCTAAAAAAGACTTAGCAACGAAAAAGGCACAACTCTTTGGAGTTGTGCCTTTTTCGCTTTAGAGAAAATTTGCACAACTCCTCTTGATAAAGTATAATGGATCAAAATAAGAATCAAAGCAAAGGATTAAATTTATGAAAAAACAGTTTTTAGAGGTGGGAGAAATTGTAGCCCCCCACGCCTTGGCGGGGGAATTGAAGGTCTATCCCTGGTGTGACACCCCGGCTTTTTTGACCTCCTTTAAACGCCTATACCTCAAGGAGGGCCAGGAACAAATAGAAATTGAGTGGTGCAAGGTACACAAAAGTATGGTACTGCTGAAAATTAAAGGCGTGGACTCTATTGAAGAAGCCCGCCTTTTGCGTGGGAAAGTGCTCTTTATAAACAGGGAAGATGCTGTCCTAGAGGAAGGGGCCTTTTTTGTACAGGATTTGATGGGGCTGGCTGTTTTGGATGTGGATACCGGCCAAGGGTACGGGGTGCTTTCCCAGGTATCCAAAACAGGGGCCAACGACGTCTATCACATTGCTAGGGACGGCAAAGAGGCTCTGATCCCCGCTATTCCCCAGGTGGTCATCGACATTGATATAGAGGGCGGCAGGATGCTCATTCGCCCTATAAACGATTTGTTTGAGATTGAAAACGGAGGCGGGGAAGGGGATGACTATGCGGTTTGACGTAGCGACCCTGTTTGTGGAAATGTGCGAAATGATCCTGGGAGAAAGCATCATCGGCCGGGCCCAAAAAAGCGGCGCTATCTCTTGCCATGTCCACAACATTCGTGATTTTGCTATGGATAAGCATAACCGGGTGGATGATACCCCCTATGGCGGCGGCAAGGGGATGCTCTTAAAAGCGCCCCCCATTTACCGCTGCTATGAGCATATTGTGGAGGAGGCCGGCCACCGTCCTCATGTTATCTTTATGTCCCCACAGGGAAAAATATTGACCCAAGCCAGAGCTGCGGAGCTCTCCCAAAAGGACCACATCATGGTCCTTTGCGGCCACTATGAGGGTGTGGACGAGCGGGTACTCTGCAGGATCGTGGATGAAGAAATCTCCGTGGGGGATTATGTGCTTACCGGAGGCGAATTGCCGGCGATGCTCTTGATTGACTGTATCGCCCGCCTCTGTGACGGCGTGCTGGCAGACGAAGCCTGCTTCGTCAACGAAAGCCACTACAGCGGTCTCCTGGAATACCCCCATTATACCCGGCCGGAGGTGTGGGAGGGCATGCAAGTGCCCCAGGTGCTGATGTCGGGGCATCACGCTAATATAGAGCTGTGGCGCCGGCAGCAGAGTATTTTGCGGACGGCAAGAAAGAGGCCGGATTTGATTGAAAAGGCGGACTTGACAGCCGAGGACAAGCTGTTTTTAAAGGAAATTGGTCAAGAGTTCTAAAAAATGTATAATGTGACCACTATGTTGAAAATATTATAGTAATTATATCTAACAATCAAATCTCCGGCAGGTCTTTTATTGGAAAACAAGCAGAAATTATTATACGCAAACCGATCTTGATTGACGCTCACCTTTTTTGTGAGTATAATGGGTATATATTTGAAGATTAATGAAACGATTGAGATTGAGAGCCTGAATAATTTGAGTGCTAGGAGAGGATAAAGCAAATGTATGTTAGAGAAGTAGTGGTGCAGAACCAAGTGGGGCTACATGCTCGTCCGGCCACCTTCTTCATCCAGAAGGCCAACGAATATAAATCTTCTATCTGGATTGAAAAAGAGGAGCGCCGCGTCAACGCGAAGAGTCTGCTGGGCGTTCTGTCTTTAGGTACCACAGGTGGTACGAAGATCCAAATCATTGCCGACGGCCCTGACGAAACGCAGGCCGTGGACGGTTTGGTAAAAATGGTTGAATCAGGATTTACAGAATAAATATTAATCCACGTCCTGCAACATACGTTGTGGGACATTTTATTGTGTACGGCGCTTTTGCCGCTCCATCTATTTCCCCTTCCGTATGAGAACCGCGTTGCATATCATGGCAATTGAGGTTCCGATCATGGCGCCAGCGCCTACGCCGATTACAATGTAATACCAAGGCCCCATATTGATAAAGCCGATGAGTCCTCCAAGGGCTACGCCCAATGTAGAGAAGCCTCCATAGATCAAACCTCCCGCCTCTTCGTTTTGCCTCCACTGATTCCGCATAGCTTCCTCCCCCAATCCAAACTCATCAAAATTCTTTACAAAGGCATCAAAACTCTCCGCAAGCTCCGCTTCATCAAACTTTTCCCCAGTCAACCGGATAGCCTCTTCAAGTGAATGGCCTTGGGCCATCAGTTCATCCATGCCATCACGCAAATAGGTTCTTATTTCCTCAGTAAAATCCGTCCTCTTTGGCTTTAATCCCAATTTTCCCTTATAACGGTCAAGCTTGCCCCGCATCTTTCTTATCTTTTGCTCATACTTAGTTTGCAATACCTCTTTGTAGGTCATATCCTCGTTACCGGTAAAACCTGCCTTATACGCCACCCGCTCTACCAATGTATCCAAGGCTTTCTCCAAATCCGCCATCTATTCCACTCCCTCTAAAAAAATATCCATAAGCGTCTTTATATGTTCCCATTCACGTTTCTTATTCCGGAGTAGTTTCTTACCTTCGGGCAGAATTCGATAATACCGGCGGCGGCCGCCATTGCCTTCCTCTCCCCAATAGGATTGCACCCAGCCGTTCTTTTCCATTCGCTTAAAGGCCAGGTAGAGGGTCCCCTCCTTTAACTCGAAGGTATTTCGGGTCCTCTCCTTCACTTGTTTGCCCAGCTCGTATCCATAAAGGTCCTGGCTGTCCAAAAAGGATAGAATTATGATATCTATATATCCTTTGAGCATCTCTTTTTCAACTTGCAGCGTTCGCCACCTCCAAAAAGCCATACTAATTAACGTTGATTACTTTGTATTATATAGTATTATACATCATTATGCTACTGTGTGATGTATACAATTTTTTATCACTATTTTGTACCATATGGTGCAATGGGCAATCCTTTCTTAAAACTGGCGGTTATTACCGCTATTGCAGGAAAAATTAAAATAAATCCGCCATATTCCATAGTTGAATTATTAACAATTATCTCTTATAATGGTAAATAAGTTATTTTGGCAGTTTGAGAAAGGATTTGCAAACATGTTTTTGGGATCACTTCCTTTGATCACAAGTATTTTTCTTTCTTTTCTCAAGCTGCTTAATCAAGTAAAAACAAGGTGTGAATGGAAAGGAGCCAAAAGATGACCAATAACAAAAATGTACTCACTTGGATCGACGAAATGAAGACGCTGGTCAATCCTGACAAAGTTGTATGGATTGATGGAAGCGAGAGCCAGTTGAGGGATCTCCGCGCTCAGACAGAAGCCTCCGGCGAACTTGAAAAGTTAAACGAGGAGAAACTTCCTGGTTGTCATCTCCACAGAACAAAGGAAAATGATGTAGCCCGTGTGGAGCACCGTACCTTCATCTGTTCCAAAAACGAAGAGGATGCAGGCCCGACCAACAATTGGTGGAATCCTACAGAAGCTTACGAAACTCTCGCCGGACTCTTTAAGGATTCTATGGTGGGCAGAACCATGTATGTCATCCCTTATTGCATGGGACAGATTGGTTCTCCGTTGGCTAAAGTAGGCGTTGAGTTGACCGATTCCATCTACGTCGTACTTAACATGGACATTATGACCCGTATGGGCAGCAGGGCCTTTGACCATTTGGGCGATGAGAGTGATGATTTTGTCCGCGGCCTCCATTGTACTGCCGATGTAGATCCTGAAAACCGCTACATCTGCCACTTCCCCGAGGACAACACCATTTGGTCCATCAACTCTGGTTATGGCGGAAACGTTCTCCTGGGCAAAAAGTGTTTTGCCCTGCGCATCGCCTCTTACCAGGGTAAAAACGAGAGCTGGATGGCTGAACATATGCTGATTCTGGGCATTGAGGACCCACAGGGCGACGTCACTTATATCGCCGCCGCTTTCCCCTCTGCCTGTGGCAAGACCAATCTGGCCATGCTGATTCCTCCTACGATCTATCAGGAGCAGGGCTACAAAGTCTGGTGCGTCGGCGACGACATCGCATGGATGCGCAAGGGCGATGATGGACGCCTCTGGGCCATCAACCCCGAAAATGGTTTCTTTGGCGTGGCCCCCGGCACAAATGACAAATCCAACCCCAACGCCTTGCTAAGCACGAAGAAAAACACCATCTTCACCAATGTGGTGCATAATTTGGATGATAACACCGTATGGTGGGAAGGCATGGATAAGAACCCTCCTTCCAACGCTGTCGACTGGAAGGGAAATCCTTGGGACGGTCCCTCTTCCAAAGAGAAGGGCGCACATCCCAACTCAAGATTTACCGCTCCCGCCATCAATTGTCCCTGTATCAGCCCTGAGTTTGAGAATCCCAAAGGGGTCCCCATCAGCGCGCTGGTATTTGGCGGCCGCCGCGCTAAAACGGCTCCCCTGGTTTATCAGAGCTTTGACTGGCAGCACGGCGTGTTTGTAGGTTCCACCATGGCCTCTGAGACTACCGCCGCCGCCATCGGCGCAGTGGGAGTTGTCCGCCGTGATCCTATGGCCATGCTTCCCTTCTGCGGCTATCACATGGGTGACTACTTCCAGCACTGGCTGGATATGGGCAAAGACCTGGGCGATAAGGCCCCAAAAATTTTCAACGTCAACTGGTTCCGCACCGACAATGAGGGCCACTTCATTTGGCCGGGCTTTGGCGACAATATGCGTGTGCTTATGTGGATTGTGGACCGCTGCAAGGGCAAGGCCGATGCTGCGGAAACTGCTATTGGCTATGAGCCCAAGCCTGAAAGCATCAATATTGAAGGCTTGGATGATGTTACTCTTGAGACTGTCACCGATCTGCTCTCTGTAGATAAAAACCTGTGGGCCGAAGAGGTCAAGGGCATCAAGGAGTTCTACGCTACGTTTGGCGATAGGCTTCCCGCTCCCCTGACTGACGAACTGGCAAAATTGGAGAAACGGCTTGACTAGCTTCAGCTTTCTCTAGCCGCTAGAGCGGTTCTAGAAAAAAGATTGCCATCAAGATGCTAGCGATACCGCTTCAACTTTCCAAGCTGTAACTAAGGACTGTTTTAATGAAAGGAAGGCCGTTAAGCACAAAAATGTTTAACGGCCTTTTTGCATAAAAATCCTTTTTTTGCCAATCATCATTGGTGTTACAGCCTAGTAATTGATGTTTGCAATAAAATAGTGTATAATAACAAAAAGAGGTAAATAACAAAGGGTTCTATACATCAAAACGTAGATAAAGGAAGTAACCAATGACAAATCTTCATAAAAAGTACTGTATAGAAGTGTATGACGATAACCATGAGCTGATAGATTTCAATGTCCAGAATACGAAAGGATTCAACTTTGCATACGATGTCGTGGATGTCATCGCGGCGGCGGAGCCTGAGCGCAGAGCTATGGTCTGGTGCGACGTGGCAGGCAATGAGCGTTCCTTTACCTTTGGAGAAATCTCTAAGCTTAGCAACCAGGCCGCCAACTTCTTCTTGGAGCAAGGCATCACCAAGGGCGATGCGGTTATGCTGGTGCTCAAAAGGCACTATGAATACTGGTACGCTATCCTGGCACTCCACAAAATTGGCGCCATTGCCATCCCGGCCACCCACTTGCTGACCATAAAGGATATTGTATACCGCGTAAAGAGCGCCAATATAAAGGCTGTTGTGGCGACCAATCAGGATACGGTGGCAAACTTTACCCTAGAGGCTGCTAAGGAATGCCCTGAACTCCAAAAGCTCTTTATTGTACGGGAGGACCGTCCGGGCTTCATCAATTTCTCCGCTGAGATTGAAAAGCAGTCCACATCTCTCACGAGAATCCCCAACGATGAAAAGGACCCCCTTTTACTGTATTTCACCTCCGGCACCACCGGATATCCCAAGATGGTGATTCAGGATCAGACGTATCCCATCGCCCATATTCTCACCGCCAAACATTGGCATAATGTCAACCCGGACGGACTGCATCTAACAGTGGCCGACACTGGATGGGCTAAGGCGGCGTGGGGCAAGATTTATGGCCAGTGGTTTTTGGCCGCCGGTATTTTTGTCTACGACTATGATAAATTTATCCCTCATGACATGCTCGCCGTCATCGAAAAATATCAGCTCACCACCTTCTGCGCACCGCCCACCATCTACCGCTTTTTTATCAAGGAGGGAATGGGCGACTACGACCTATCGTCCTTGGAGTATGTGACCACCGCCGGCGAAGCGTTGAATCATGTCATCAACTTACAGTTTCAAGAAAAAACAGGACTGGCTATTATGGAGGGCTTTGGACAAACCGAAACCACCCTCGCCATTGCCAATTTGGTTGGCTCCAAGGCAAAACCCGGTTCTATGGGGCGCCCTGTTCCCCTGTACGATATTATGGTTGTAGATGAAAACCTGAAGCAAGCGGCCTCAAATCAGATCGGGGAGATTGTGCTCATACCCAAAAAGGGACAGGTAGGCATTTTTTCCGGATATCTCCGGGACCCTGAATTGGAGGAGTTTGCATGGAGGGGCGGTGTTTATCATACAGGAGACACAGCGTATGTGGATGAGGATGGATATTACTGGTATGTGGGCCGTACAGATGACCTGATTAAGTCCAGCGGTTACCGAATCGGACCATTTGAAGTAGAGAGCGTTCTGATGGAACATAACGCCGTATTGGAATGTGCGATCACAGGTGTCCCTGACGAGATTCGAGGGCAGCTGGTGAAGGCCACCGTGGTATTGACAAGCGCGTATCATCCTTCCGAAGAGCTGAAAAAGGAGCTCCAGGAATATGTTAAAAAGAACACGGCTCCCTATAAATATCCCAGAATTATTGAATTTGTGGAGGATATCCCCAAAACAATTAGCGGCAAAATCCGCCGTGTGGAGATTCGGGAAAAAGATACGCGGGACACAACAAAAAACTAGAGATAAGTCGAAATTTTCTGCAAGAAAGCTGCCGCTGGCGGCCGGGCAGAATGCCATTCATAATCGGCTTCCAATCTAAACGCGATGCTTTTGATAGGTGGGCTGGACATGGCCATATGGCCGAACCCTGCCTGCTTATCAATTTGATTGGATCAAGGGGGCTGATGATATTGTTAATGGGAATTGCTGCCGCTACCGGCATCGGCATCGGCGACGCAGTCATTATAAAACAAAAAGCCATCACTGTCATAAAACGTCATGTGCAAAATGTAGAAAATGAAGTGATGCGCTATTATAATGCTATAAATCAGTTTATAAACCAACTTAACGACTCTGCCTGTCTGGCTCAAAGCCGGGTGGGCAAGGACGAGGCGGATATATTGCGGGCGCAGATCGAAGCAGCCTCCGATCCCCAGCTTCAAAAGGAAGTTTTGGAGCTGATCGCCGCATACCATGTCAATGTGGAATATGCCTTTGCCCAGGTGTGCGACAGGTATATCGATTTATTTTCCCATATGGATGACGTTGTAATCCGCTCCAGAATGGCTGATATCAAGGATATGCGCAACCAGCTGCTCTCTATTTTGATGAATATACCCAAGGTAGGCCTGGAACACCTGCCTGAAAAAGCTGTGCTTATAGCGGATGATCTGACGCCTAGCCAGGTTATCTCAATAGACCCAAACAAAATTCATGGCATCGCCACCCAAACAGGGACGGAGTTTTCCCACGTTTCCATTATTGCCCGGGCCCTGCAAATTCCGACCGTGGTTTCTTTAAATAGCCTGCTCGACAAGGTCAAGCCCGGTGACAAGATTGTTGTGGATGGAAAAAATGGACGGGTTCATGTGAATCCGGACTTGCGGGAGGTTCGCCGGTATGAGCGCCAGCGCAAGATATACATCCGCCGCAGCCTATCCATGGAACAGTATAAGAATCTGTCCGACATCACTTTGGACGGGCAAAGCATCAGTCTGGCGGCCAATATCTCCTTACCCCAGGAAGCGTTGAAGGTAAGGGAGTACAACACGTCCGGAGTTGGCCTTTATAGAACCGAGATCATATTTTTGGACCGGCTCACTCCTCCTTCGGAAGAGGAGCAATGCCATCACTATAAGCACATGCTTCTTTCGATGGACGGAAGCCTTGTCACCGCCCGGACATTGGACATCGGCGGTGATAAGCAGCTGTCTTACTTAGGAATCCGTGAAGAGCGCAACCCATATCTGGGTTGCCGGGGCATCCGGTTTTCACTGGAACGTGAGGATCTTTTTAAAACTCAGATTCGAGCCTTGCTCCGCGCCTCTGTCTATGGCCGGTTGCAGATTATGCTGCCTATGGTTTCCGTTTTTGATGAACTTCATAAGGCTAAATTACTTATTGAAGAGGTTAAATACGGGTTAACCCAGCAGAAAATTCCCTTTGCGCCCCATATTCCATTAGGCGTTATGATTGAAACTCCCTCCGCCGCCCTGTGCGCAAAAGCACTGGCGAAGGAGGCGGACTTTTTCAGCATAGGCACCAATGACCTGACTCAATATACCCTGGCAGTGGACCGGGGCAACGAAAGGGTGGCGGACTTATACTCCGCATTGCATCCCTCGGTGTTACAGCTGGTCAAATTATCTATAGACGCCGCCCGCCATGAAAATATTCCCATCACCGCCTGTGGTGAATCGGCCCGAGACCCTTATTTTATCTCCTTCCTATTAGGTGCGGGGATTGATGGTATCAGTGTTGAACCCGGTTCCCTCATGTTTGTCCGGAAACAGATCATCAATACGGACATCTCCTATTGGAGCCGGCAAATCCCCTATATCCTGGAAATGCCCACAGCTGGGGATGTGATCGCCTACATGAAAAAGATAGAAAGCCAAAAAGAAGGATCAAAAGCCATATAGGCTGTTAAAGATGCAGCTTTGCTGTGTTCAAATTTATTAAGATTTACCGTGCAATGCTTTCGTCAGACCTGATAGTATATATCAAAAGCCCATTATCATAAAGCTTGTTCGGTATTTTTTCATTTTGGAACATTTCCGAAACGGATATAGGTACTGAAGAACTGGCACATATGGAGATGATCTCCGCCATCTTATATCAATTGACCAGGAACCTATCGGTAGAGGAGATCAAAAATGGCGGGTTCGACACCTATTTTGTGGACCACACCACAGGTATTTATCCCCAGGCTGCGTCAGGCATGCCCTTTAGTGCAGCCACGTTTCAATCCAAAGGTGACATAATCGCTGATTTAAGCGAAGACCTTGCCGCGGAGCAAAAGGCGAGAGCGACATATGACAACATCCTCCGCTTAGTGGATGATCCTGATGTGCGGGACGTTATTAAGTTCCTCCGCGAACGTGAGATAGTTCATTTCCAACGCTTCGGCGAAGCTTTAAGAGTAACCCAGGATAAGCTAAATGAAAAGAACTTCTATGCCTTTAATCCTTCATTCGATAAGGCAAAGACAAAATAGAGTGAGAGCATTAACTTTTTCTCAACATTTTTAAACTAAGGTACCATATTAAAGATAATGGAATCTTACCCCCTTTGTTAATCAGAATTTTGCTGTTAAAAAGGTCGATATTATGGATATAATATCGACCTTTTTTACTGTATTTTTGAGAAGAAGCATGTACCTTATGAGACTAAGGTGTACGGGCGGTGCAGATAATCTCATTAATCACGTTATTCTTTTAGTTTACACTTCAATATGCTCAATGCTTATTTTGAACATGGAATGTAAGAATTACAACCAAATTGTATTAGCAGATTTTTTTGGAGCCGAACGTCGATATGTAACAGTAGGATAACCAACAGCAAGGCAAATCACAATTTTCTCTTTTTTTGCAATACCAAGAGATTTGCGAAGCGATTTGTTGCGGTTGGCTGGTCGGGTAAACAATCCCACATATAGCGAACCAAGTCCCAACGACTCAGCCATAAGTTCCATACTCATCGCAGCCAAACTTGCGTTGACGTTACTTTCTGATATTACAAGAATCAATGCAGGAGCTTTTTTAAATAAGAATCCCCGCTCAAATTTGTATTTACTAATATCTGGGATTTTGAGAAAACGACCGAAAAGTATTGCCCATTTGCGGAGCTTTTTATACTGCGTCAGCACATTGTCCTCAAGGTCTTCTACATCTTTTTGCACAACGATATATCTTACATTTTGGGAATTGCTTCCGCTGGGCGTAAGTCTACCGGCCTCAATTATTTTTTCGAGCTTTTCCCTTTCTACCGAAGTCTGTTTATATTGACGAATAGAACGGCGCAATTTCAAATGAGCTTTCAAATTGTCTTCATCAAGCATCTTGGTCATTTCGTTTTTTTCCAATATATCATCCTCGACGCCATCCAAGTTGACAGCGTTTGCTGGACAAATGGCAAAACAATGTCCGCATTTAAGGCATTGGTCACTACTTAAATTGGCTTTTCTATTTTTGATTTCGAGAATATGACTTGGGCAATCAGCCACACACTGACCACAGCCGATACACTTATCGCCATTTATTAAGATTTTGATTGTTGACCCCATAACGTTCCTCCAATTTGCATATCACAAAATATAAAAACTCCATGTTGCCGCCGAACATATCAATTGCCACCGCTAACGGTTTTACCCTGTTGTTGCCCTGTCGATAATCTTGATACCCACGAAGCAGCTCGGTTTTGGGGCGTGTGCGGCATTGTGCTTATTTTCCAACTAAAACACTATTTCGTCCGAGGTTTTTAATTCAACAAATTGTGAACCTAAAACGCTGTTGTGGTGAGCGATTATTTTGTCGGCTGATAATATATCAGAGTCAAGCGTACTATGCCCATCGATTACCAACACGGTTTTATAACCTAAACTAAATGCTCTACGGCAGGTGGTATCCACGCAATATGCCGTCTGCAATCCGGTAATGACTAAATCTGTGATTCCCAAGTTTTTCAGAGTTTCATCTAATGTTGAGTTCAAAAAAGCATCCGCATGGTACTTTTCAATAATAACATCAGTTGATTCCGGTTTTATGTTTGGGTGTACGTCCCATAATGGCTGTCCTTTTTCCATCAACGGAAAATTCTCGTACATATGTTGAATGTAAATTATTGGTGTATTAGCAGATTTAGCTTTTTGTATTAGGCGCTTAAGATTGTTTAACAATATATCTTCATTATAAATAGCCATACCGTCATACTCTTTACGCATGAATACACCATGCTGAACATCAATTATTAGAAGTGCTGTCTTACACATCTCATATAACCTCCAAAAATATAAATACTCTAAATTACTTAATTTCATCTTGTCTAACCGTAGTTAATAATTCTTAGCCATCTTTACGCCTTATCGCTTTATTACGCTTTTTGAGACATAGATGGTCTTTTGACCATCCGTAGAATAGGCGGCGACTTCGTGGGTTTTCCGCTGTGCTCATTAGCTGCTTTCTCCATCACTTTCGGATATGTGCAAGAGCTAAAACATCTTTATTCCATATAGCCGCCTTGCATAGGGGATACGGCATGTTCCCCAAATAATTTGAGCACTCCATGAGTGTACTTGGCGACCCTGGGTTTCCATGCAGCCCTGCGTAGAGCCAAAATTTGCTCAACAGCCTCCAGGGAAAGCATTTTGCCATCCACGCCCACGATCTCCAAGCGGCGATTTTCAATATCCAGGCAGATCAAATCCCCTTCCTCCACCAAGGCGATAGGGCCTCCCTCGGCGGCCTCCGGGCTGACATGTCCGATAGCGGGACCCTTGGTGGCTCCGGAAAAGCGTCCGTCGGTGATCAAGGCAATGGACGTACCCAAAGTAGAATCAGAGGCGATAGCCTCGGTGGTGTAGAACATCTCGGGCATACCACTGCCTTTAGGACCCTCATACCGGATTAATACCGCATCTCCGGGTTGAATCCTGCCAGCCAACACCGCTTCAATGGCGTCCTCCTCACAGTCAAAGGGCCGGGCCCGCAGGATGGCCCGAAACATCTCCTTAGGCGCCGCCGCATGCTTCACCACCGCACCGCCAGGCGCCAAATTTCCTTTCAGTACAGCTATAGCGCCATCACGGCCAATAGGGGAGTCATAAGGGCGAATAATGTCATCGGGGTTTAATTCCCAAGGCTCTAAGTGCTGATAACACCTTTCATAAAAACCGCTCCGTTTCAGCTCGTCCAGGTTTTTACCGAGGGATTTCCCGGTAACTGTCATCGCATCCAAATGGAGTTGGCCCTTTATCTGTTCCATTATGGCGGGTACTCCGCCGGCATAGTAGAAAAATTGGGCCGGCCACCGGCCGGAAGGGCGAATGTCCAATAAATGATGAGCGCCCCGGTGGATGCGGTCAAAGTCCTCTCCCGTCAATGTCAATCCAAATTCATGGGCAATGGCCGGCAGATGCAGCAGACTGTTGGAGCTGCCGCTGATGGCGGCATGGACCAAAACGGCATTTTCAAAGCTCTTCTCTGTCACAATCTCTCTCGCCGTCACTCCCTCATGCGCCAGCTCCACCGCCCGTTTTCCCGCCCTGCAAGCCACTTCTACAAGCAGAGGGCTGGTGGCGGGCATCAAGGCGCTTCCGGGAAGCATAAGGCCCAATGCCTCCGCCATAATCTGCATGGTAGAGGCGGTTCCCATAAAGCTGCAAGCCCCGCAGGATGGGCAAGCATGATGCTTATAGTATGTAAATTGCTCCTGCGTGATTTCTCCCCGCCGGGCCATGGCGTTATACATGCCAATCTGCTCCAGAGTCAGCAGCTCCGGTCCGGCGTCCATCACGCCTCCCGTCACCACGATGCTGGGAATATCCAGCCGGCCTATAGCCATTAAATGGGCGGGGACTGCCTTGTCGCAGCTGGCAATAAATATCCCCGCGTCAAAGG
>Ga0153944_1000193_pt1 | contig 25787 bp, 31 predicted proteins | sample TSNJ028MetaG_FD_104703 | JGI IMG/M metagenome (GOLD analysis project Ga0153944, IMG submission 104703) | Attine ant fungus gardens microbial communities from New Jersey, USA - TSNJ028 MetaG | ecosystem: Host-associated > Fungi > Mycelium > Unclassified | place: USA: New Jersey, Wharton State... | reverse complement strand
GTTTTCTTTTCTTATTTTATTTTCATTGAGTCTTTGTAATTTGTATAACTTAATATATAGTTCCAGGAGTAGATAGGATAGCAACAACAGATTATCTTGGTACATGTCTTTATCTCTACTGCTTCTGGAATTGTTTAAAAGTAGTATATCTTGAGTGACAACTTTTGGAACCAGTATAGTATCAGGATCAGAATACAGAATATACTAAAACTTGATGTCAGGAAGGTAAGGAGCAGCATGGGAAGGCTAAGAATATACTAGGAATTACTGTGAATATACTATGAATATATGCTCTGGATTCTGGAAAGTGATGTAAAGAGTGGAGTCAGAGAGTGGAACATGCTACTAGATAAAATAAAAGATGTTACTTTCTGGTCCCATAGTTTTACAGCTGGTCTAGAGAGAATGCAATAATGATACAGAAGTAGAATGACCTTGGTCTCAGCTTGTAAGGGCAACTGAAGCAGAGTGGACTCTAGGAGAATCCTTAGTCATATTACAGCTTCTAAGTGTGTTATAACTTACCTCCAGGAAAATCCTTAGAGTTTAGGATAAGGCTCTTAGGAGTGTACTCTACAATATATATACTACTATAGTCTGTTTATCTCTGATCCTACAGTTCTGTCTAGCAGGACCAGGAGTTGCCAAGTTGAGCTAAGATAATTAAATATTACATAAAAATATTTAATTAGGTACAGGGTTGTTCCAGAAGGTTGGTCCAGTGTTCTAGGGATAGCATTGGTAGGGTCCTCTTATACAGCTCATGTACTATGCCCTGATCTTCTATTATATGTGTGGTTGTATATTTCAGAGTAGTGGAATGTTATCTAAAAGAGTGGTAAATTCAGGAGTAAGAAGTTTAAAAGGTATATAGCAGAAAGAAAGAGCACTACAAGGATTGAAGAATGTAACTTTAATTTACAAACTAAAGAATTATAATATACCACCAGAGTACTTATACAAATCCCAGAATAGGAGTTAGTGTACAAGTGTTTGGTCTACATTGTGATCCTATAGAAGTAGACAAATTAGGAGTTCAGGAGTATGAATTAGAAAGAAAAAGAAAAAGAAATGAATATAAATAATAAATAATACTGAATTTCTGGTATATGACATCTAGAACTAAATTGCAGACTTAATTTAGACAGACTTTGGAGAGGACAGTAGGCTGGAAAAGCTCAGCTAGATACATACTTGGATTGCATCATACCTGTAAGGTTTGGTGTTGGGGGTGTAGACAAGGGGGCAACTGAGTGTGGAGGGTCTAGGGGGATCAACTAACTGTATTTTCCAGAGGAGCTTTTGCCATGGTGTGTAAAGGTTAACATCTTAGGGAGGTTATGCAATGTAGATCTAGAGTGACCTTATGCTTGTTTAATATCAAACAAATAATGAATTTTACATAAAGCTGCATATAGTTTCTGATACCCCTTTCAATCCCCCATTTCCACTTCATCCCCTCAAATCTTTAGCACACAATTGGGAGCTGGTACCATATCTTATTGTCTGTCCCAGTGAGCAATTATCTTTTGTACCCTTTTACTGGAGTGCACATTCACAGTATATTCATAGTAATTCATAATATATTCCTAGTATTTCCCACGCTGCTCCCCACCTTTCTGACAGGTCACCTATAAAGGTAGATGACTGAGGGAGCTACTACATAGTGTCCAGTGTTATATAGAATAAGAGACTACTCCAGTTGCCCAGTTGCTACAAGATAAAATGATGAAGGGACATTACACTAACATCACTGCATAATAGGACAATAGAAGATAGAGCTGCATATCAGTAGAATGGAACAACGTCATAAGGAATACAAATGTTGGCAGTTCACTCCAATGATTTCATCAAGAAGCATAAGCCCAACTTCAATAGGAGTGATTGGCTATTGTACAGATCTACAAAGAGATGAAAAAGGAGGTAGGTATCAGGTGCAGAGAAGACAACGCACGAGTGGCTCCAAGCAGATTTCATTTTTTGGATGATAATTTGTTGGGTGGGCAGACTTTGCATGTTGTGACCAACTCAGACCCGGTCTCAAGTTAATTCAACACTGATAAATATTGAATCTCTCCAAACCAACATCTTGTAGCCTTTATGTCCAGGCATTTTTTACGATCCTACTGCCGAAGAGCTTAGATTGATGTTGGGTCCCAAATCGTGATTTAAATCATGATTTCATTCCAATATTTGTCTAAAGCCTCTAAATACAATATGAGTGGACATGCTCCTTCACTATGTACATCTGTCGGTTTGAGCTTGACGACTAAATCTAGTGAGTAACGGAGCTAACTTAAAGGCGTATCTCTCCTGAAATTTGGGGACCCAGGATGAACACCCTTTCTGTTTTCCGTTTCGTAGTCGTTGAGTTTCTGTCTCAAAATCGTCGGTGCAATGGTCAATGGGCACTTTCAAAATTTGGTTTAGAGTCTGTCCCGACCCAACATCGATTCCACCGTCATTTTCACCTTTCCCATAGACGGGATGGATGGGTGAAAAATGATCAGCCAAAAATAATAAGCCAAGAGACACCAGGGCAGAAGAAACTGAAAGAAAAAAAGCTCAAGGAAATTGGTTTGAGGGGTCGTGCTATTCCTTACAAGGATGTTCTTGTTCGCACTCCTCAAGGTTTGAGTGATTTCCGCCCGCTGATGGACGTCATTGCAGAGGCTGAAAGTCTCAATAGTCCTGACACAGGCCAGGTGACTGGCAAGAGAAATCTGAAGCAGTACCACGTGCAACTCGTTGCCATCGAACCAGACCCTATCGTGGCGATTATAGACTCCAAAGAGATCTTCCGGAGGCAGAAGCAGGCTCAAGAGAGGGCGAAGAACAACGCCCATCTTCAAGTCAGGAAAGAGGTGCAATTAACCTGGGCTTCTTCCGAGGCTGATATCGAGACGAAGTTGGAAAAGATAGAAGAGGATATGAAAAAGGGTTTCAAAGTTGATTTGGTGATCATGCCGAAGAAGAACGTACATCCCCCAGATCGCAAAGACATGGAACAGCGGGCGGAGGATCTGGTTAGACACTTCTCAGAGGTTGCAAAGGAATGGAAGGTCCGAGACTATACGAGGACTACTGTTGTCATCTATTTCCAGGGTGTCCCGTCAGCTGAGGCAATGGTTGGTGAAGGAAGCAAGAAGCCGAAAAAACAGCTCGTCAAAGAACAGAGAAAACAAAAGGAGGAAGAACGGGCGAGGAAGAAGCAAGATTTTGAGGTTCATTCCAAATTCACGGACGATTCCAATCTGTCATCTCAATAGTTTATTAATTTCTATCTACTTGCTCCGAACTTTTTTGTTTCTCTCGATCTATAGATGCTCTTCAGAGTACGGCGACGAAGGCGGAAGGGGTATGATTTTCGCGTGGAAACGGGCAGAGTATAAGGTGTTAGATATATATTTCTGAATTCCGGGTAAGCTATCGGGTGTCTTTCGAGTTCAGGTATTTTGAGGGATCCTTCAAACATTCCAATGCCATCGGTGAGAAATAGGTGGTGGAATCCAACGGGAATGGGGTAACCGGCACGGATCATGTCAGCAACTACTTCTTCCAACAAGGCGGTTCGACCCCGGTTGTCAACAATACCAGTCCTTGCATACTGACGGCGAACCACAATAGAGCGACGCCTGGCCTCACGGATGGAATTGCATTTCACAGGCAAAAGTTGGGCAAAAAGCTTAAGGAGCGCATTGTAGAAACGGGAGTCCAGTCTGGTTATTGGAGACGGTTCTTCGGACATAGCGTTCTTCGCTGCTCGATATACGCCCTCTACACGGTAGAAAAGGATAGATAGAGCCTCAGCATCAAGGGTCATACGTCGTCGATGTAAACCATATTCTGCCCTGTATGACTCCAGCATCTGTGTATATATAACAACAGGGATACGCCAGCAAGAGCCCGTTGCTCCCATCTGTTGACTTGCATGACTTGCATCATTGATCAGTGTAAACAATGTCCGAACCTCTTTCGAAGAGCCTCCTTCAATCAACGTCTGGAGGAAGATGCTGAGAATATAAGGGCCGAGCTTCACTGCATTGGCAACAGATTCCTCCCATTTCTGCTTCATTGTCTTATCAAGTCGTTCTCTCCGTCGCATGTGAGGATAACGGAAGAAGGGAAGAAGGAGGTGCATAACTTGAATTACAATTCTGGGCCGGCCACCAGATACGAGGGTTGACAGATATGTAGAAAGAGCGAAAGGGTCATGCATCATCTGATCCAGAGAGAGATCCGAAGGTATTCGAACTTTGTCAATGAATTCTTTCAAGGCGCGGAAATTAGATGGTACAGATGATCTTATTTTGATAGGGTCTTGTTCGACAACGCCTGCACCACTCGAGCGCAACCTATAAACAAGACTGCCCACGAAGTTATTTTGTCCGTAAAGAGAGGAAGTTCGAAGCAGGACGTGAAGAGTGTCTTTATTTGTGCGGATGGGTGGTACCCGCTGAGTGGTCATGTGCTCAATGATTCGTTTGGCTAAGGTCGCAGATAATCGATGTCGGAGTGCATAGTGTACCAAGGCATTGTATGAACTCACAGCCATGGCAGGTTGCATACAAGCAAGGGGATGAGAGGGGGTGAAGTTGAACCCTCGGATCCATCGGACGCCACTGGAGCAGTCAAGACCTCGGGGTGGAGCATGCCTTAAAATGAAGGTACGGTTCAGTTGAGCACAGTGAGTCGGAGGATTTTGGCACAGATGGAGAAGAGTCCGATGAAAATATTGATACGCTGGGACATGCATTGCTCCAGTGGTTCCCCTTACCCAAACCCGATTATCAACCTTTGGACAAGAATAGAGAGCTTTGATGAGGGTCTCCACTCGCGAGAAGGGAAGCTGTCTGTTATTCAACAAATCCCCTAGCACGGCGAGCGCTTGAAGTGCTTGCTGAAAATCTGGATCATCGACATCGCGAGGCATGGCTTCTTCAAGCTTCTTCTGGATAGGCGACAGAAGTTTAGTTAGTGTGTCTAGCAGCGGCTGCAGATCTTGAGTAGACAAGTGTTTTATATACAATGCTTTTGAGGTCTCGAAAGACGGTTGCCTCGATTTCTCAAGTTGACAATATGCGGTCAAATTATTGGACCTTTGTTCCCAATCCTTGACCAAAAGGCCAAAGAGAAGTGAGGCAATAATTATCTCGCCATTGATGAGGCAAAGTGTGATCAGGGTATTGAACATTGCACGTGTGCGTTTGCTCTCGCTCTTCCGTGCCATAAGCCACAGCTGCACAGCGAATGCAGTATTAGGATTCGATGGTTTGTGACTGTGCACCGAAAGTACATCTGGGTCATGGAGAAGTTTTTGCATATGACGCTTAGATAGATCATCCCTTCTTTTACTCACGACGCTTTTGTCCGTTGCTGCTTCGGCAAGGCCATCTGTGATGCATTCAAGTATTTTCCCGCGCAGCCGAATTTGATTTTTCATCAAGGCGATTGCGAACTCAGATGCTTGGTGAAATAGACCATGACGTACGAGGCCGTGAATCAGAGCGTGTGCAGGAAGTCGTGGGGAAACACCTGGAGGAATGGTGACCGGGAGTCTTCTGGAGGACTGCCAAAATTTAAGCTGACGCATTTCTTGAGGAAGGGCAGCGTAGCGGACAGTGTTAACAATCATCATAGCACCCTCAAAATCATGTTCTTCGAGAGACATATGAACAGCATTGGTAGCAGCCAATGCTAGACGTGAAGGTCGAGCCTGTTCGGGGGTTTGCGGAGGAAAAGAAGCGGAATCCACAGAGGGATACTCTGGAAACTGCGTGGTTTCAGAGGTAAAATGGCGAGGTATACTGGCTGTAATTTTCGAGAAACATGAGGGATTTATATGTGGGGAGGTCCTGGACGTGAATGGCTTTGGAGATGGAAAAAAGGTGTGAATGCGTCCGAGGCTGGCTGATGAAGACCTGGCGATAGTCTGCCAGATGCATTGCATGTACTTCACATAACCTAAAAAAGTAGTTGATCTAGCATGACTTGTATCGCAACATCACCACGCACCCAGGATCTCGTGGTTCAAGACCAAGGACAAAAATGCGAGAATATATCGATGTTCAACACGTGACTCACGAAGCGGTTTTGCTGGTACCAATGGAACAACATGACAGGTTAGGCAGTAGGTGGTGTACTTGCGGGCACGCTGATAGTTTAGTCATATTGGATTAGGTGTTCAATTAGATCCAGTCAGTCGACAAGGTGAGGTCCCCTTCTTGAAAAGCAGATGGATATCTGTACCGTGGGAAAATCAGACCACATGGGGTTTAGAGAATGCCTACAGCGGTCGTCTTCAGGTTTTCAGGATCCGGGACCAACAAAAAATTTGCTTTTATCTTTTATTTCAGAATAATTTGGTCACCCATGAGCTACCGATACGGAGGCTACCGCAAGCGCTACAGAGGTAAGATGTCAGACTCCCGCTGAGGCAATAATGACCATTTTGTGCAGACGATTATGATGACCGCAGACGTGAGTTCGTAGAACTCCCAGAGGACAAACTAAAGACTGCAATCATTAAGTTCGGTGAAGTGGTATGCCCCACTCTATTCTTTTCTTGACCCGCGCCTCACACAAATGCTAGGATGCTCAAGAGGAGCTACCTCAACTAGAAAAGCAAATCCGTGAATACCAACCCTTGAATGTTGCAAACATTTCCGAGGCTTTCAGAATAAGGTATCTTAGCTTTATATCTTCTGTTCTTTACTCATGGTAGATTCTAGTGTAACTGAGCAGCCATACAAAATCCCGTTCTATACTGCTCTTCTGCGTAGTCTTTATAATGCACCTGATCAAGCAGAGTCCGATGAACCCGTACTGGGCCGACTCATTTTGGAAGATTTTTGGAAGGGCTTCCAGGGATATTTGGATAAAGTGGCATGGCGAGAAACACGCCTATGTGTAATCCTTCCTCTGCTTCGGAATTTACGCAGCTTACTCTTCCATAGATACAATTTTTCGCTCATCTAACCGTTGCAGGTCTCATTTCGCCCGAATCCATGATCTCTCTGCTGGAATCTTTTGTCGCTGTGTTGGATGAGTTTGGCGTCTCTCATGGTCGTGCCAAGAAAGCGGCTTCGGCAGCTGGCGAAGGTCTGATAATTGTGAGCCAATATTGCGATGCAGACTTTCTTTTGTTGAGTTCTCGTTCAGGCAGGATCGGTCCTAAAGGCATATTCTTCCAAAAGTGTGGATGATATGATTACTGCAATCCAAGCTTACAGTGATTCAATGATCAACTCAAAATGGCTCGTAGCTCTCAACAGCAGGATCTCTAGTGATGTAGTCATTCCAGAGAGCGCAAATGAAGTAGGTGTTTTATAGTATCAACTCCCCATCTGTCATCAGGATATCCTTTTCTAGGTGCTCGACAGCCTCCTGGCTGCTTTAAAAGCGCTCAATGAGACCGACTTTATAGGAACCGTTGACTGCATTCCACAGCCATATCTTCGCGAGGGGATTGACATTGCAATATCCAAATACGACCTACCCTCCGTGTTAGTGCCCCCGGAAATCATTGAGGTTGAAGGTATTACCTCCGAAACTGGGAGTGAAACTCAGATTAAAAAAGAAGAATGGCCTGAATACTATTTCCGTGTCTTCACAGACGAAGTGGGTTTCCAAACTTGCTTTGACTTCCAGTTGTCTGTTTATCATCTGAGCTTAGGTGTCACCAGACCCAAACACGCCTGCCGGTTATATTATTCGCAGTGCTCTAATTGATACGATTGACATCTTCGAGATTAATCGCAAAGAATGTGCGCGCCTCTTATTGGAATATCCTAAGTGGAATCTTCCAGGCACATTCAAACCGAAACCCGGCTCAACGATAGAACATGACACCGTCCAAAGCAAGGATTGGCAGCTTGAAAGCACTGTTCTAGAAGCGAGTTTCTGGCCTTCACTCACTTCTGTTCTTTATTGACTTTATCCTGTGAGACAGACTATCCTTGGTGCCTACTTGGTTTTGCCAGAGCCTTCTCAAAAGTCAATTTACTACATAAGCCTGATCACGGAATTATGCAAGCTGTCGCCCTCGACTGTCGGACCTGCTGTTGGAAAATCTATACGGAAACTGTATGCTGCTCTTTCTGAGTCGTTGGATGTCGAAGTTGCGCGTAGATTCGCAGAATGGTTTGCCGTCCACATGAGTAACTTTGGTTTTCAATGGGTTTGGAAGGAATGGTGAGCCTGTTCGCTGGCACGTACTCGCTACCCTTGACTCCTGCTACAGGGTCCCAGACCTGTCCCTCGCAGTTCAGCATCCTAAACGTGCTTTCATTCGCCGAGTCGTTGAGTTTGAAATTCGGCTTGCTTACCATGAACGTATCTTCAAAACACTCCCTCCGCCAATGCAAGAACCCGATGCTTTTGTAATATCCGAACAAGCACCTGCGCCTGCATTCGAATACGAAGACCCGTGTAAGTCAATAAGATGTATCTTCAAACTCTAATGGAACTGTCATCGACAGCACATCCGCATTTTGAAGCTGCTCAGTCAGTACTTGATCTATTCCGAGGGAGGGCAAGTGCCGAAGATGTTATTGCCCATCTTGATACGCTCAAGAATCAGTTCGAGGGATGGGACGATGGCCGGCTTAACGTTGATAGTCTAATGCGGTCCATTGCTGTTCAATCTCTCCTCAACATTGGATCTCGTTCCTTTTCACATCTTCTCAACGGTATCGAACGATATCTCGCACTCCTTCGTTATATAGCTAGTGGCGGCGCTTCCAGCACCGGAGGACTCGGTGATACAGAAGCAAAGAATGATATCTTGACCGCCGTCGCGTCGTTCTGGAAACACAATCGACAGATGGTTGGAATCGTCTTCGATAAGTTGATGCAATATCAGATCGTCGATCCTACTGATGTTATTGGATGGACTTTTCTGAATGGCTCGGTTGTCGGACAGTTGAGGGAGATCGAAAAGCCGTTGAATTTGAGTGCATTTGAGTGGGATTTGCTCAAGGCAGCGCTAGATAAAGCGAACGGAAGGGTTGTGATTGCCAGGAGAAAAATTGCTACGCTGAGAAAGGAAGATGACGATGCTCGGGCGAAAGCAAAAGCTAGTCAAGAGATGGAAGTTGATGGAAATGCAAAGCCTACTGGTACGAGAATCAGAATCTTGAATTCGATCCAATTTCTTACACCCTATATCTCTGCTTCGTAACGGTATCTTGGTATTTTTGGCATGCTTTTTTTTTCATTTTGATATATCATATCAGATGAAATAGAAAACGTAGCACTTGAGACGGCACTCAAGGCTTCGGAATCCCTCGTTCGCGAACAAAAAGCAGCATTATCGCGTACATTGGGAGGATTCATATCTTGCCTAACACCTCCGACAGATGACTTGAATCATAATTCTCATTCGAGAGATGTAATTGGTGCGGAAGCCTGGCAAAATCGGGACGCTTGGGGTCGGGATGAATGGAATACTTGGGAGACTTGGGGTTGGTATCGTCAATTTGTGAGAGCGGTGAGTGGCACTGCCACCTTTTTCTCGTCTTCCCTTTTGCTGCTCTCTCTTCTTCTGGGATATCACTCCGTTGGAAAGTTGTTTGATTCTCATACGTTACGCTAGTATGCACCATATCTGCGCAAGTACACGAATACTTTGGAGACTGTGTCCTTTGTGCGGCTCAATGGAATGGATGGACCAGCCGTGAACCTTCTGAAGAAGTTATGGTATGTTGCCACCGGGCAAGAATAATTTTTGTGGCTGTGCCGATCATACAACTTTTTGTTGCTCTTTATTGTGTCTCAATACATTTTGGTCATCTGGAATTAGCCTGTTGAGAATACAGGGACGGCCAGAGTTCATGCTTGATGACTGATGAGGCAAGGTCTATCAGATAACAAGTGCAACGTGAGTAGATCATAGATTGGTGTAGTGAGAATTGATGACTTGAAACTACAGTGATGTGCTAGACAATTTCAGCAAGCACTGTCTAGGGATGCGAGACCGAGATAGAGAACGAAAGGAACAAGATGAGTCCTGAGGACAGGAGCAGTCAACCTCGAATCGCTATCTTTGGACCATTAGCACAACTTATGGGGTCAAAGAGAGGGAGAGCTGTTTAAATCTAAGCTTAGATACAAAGAGGGTACTGTCATTATTGGATAGCATCGAGAAAGAGATGATTCCAGTCGAGGTGGACTCTTGAAGGAAGATACCAATCACAAGATCATCTTTGGCCGCAGGGGTCGAGATGCAGTGAAATTTTGTTCGGCTGAGATATCATGTAAAGAATTTGATAATAGCTCTGATTAAGCATTTGACTCAGATTTAACCGTCAGATGTGATCTTCGGTGTAGATGAGCAACTACATGCGGATGACGAGTTACCCATATTCTTGTGGGAGGCCTAATAGGTTTTCGAGAGTGTCAAGAGTATGTACCGCAGCTTGGATTTAACAGAAGGGTGGCCGGAGGGCAATAGAAATGAGCCCTAATTAGGCATCAGGGAGCAGGGATAAGCGGGCGTAAAGAGACACCGAGCCTGACCAATGCATGATATGGAAATACTTCCATGATGTCTGCGGGTGAATGAAGATGAGGTAACTATTGATTGACACGTAATATCGTGAAGAAGTAACACTGTATAGGTATGAGTAGTACGCGCCAAGCTATAGAAAAAGAGGACGTATTTATCCAGGACAGCTGGCCATGATGAGGGAGGAAGATGTGGATTCAACTTTCCGCTTGCCAGATTGATTCAAACTCTCTCACCTGAATGCATGGGTTATCTCAGAGCTGATTGTATATGTGCCTTATGTAATGATCACATTCAAAATCACAATCTGTCTTGCTTCTTCATGTCTTCATCAACGGAGACCCTAAGCCTTTCCACAGACATAGAAAGACCAAAGGATCTGATTGATGGAACGATCTCTCAAGAATTCTCTTCTCCAACGCAGCCAGTTGTCAAGTTGTTGACGCCCGAGGCACTTGCTACATTCACAACTGCACAGGAAAAAGCTGGCATTGTGTACATCTCTCGGATTCCTCCCGGAATGCAGCCAACCAAGGTGCGCCATCTGATGAGCGCGTATGGAGAGGTGGGGCGGGTGTATTTGCAACAGGAAGGCATGGTCGAAAACCTGATTCGATAGAACTGACTCCATGAGTTCTGCAGATGCAAAACGGACATATTTGAGAAAAAAATTCACGTCGACGAAAAAGCCACATTTTACAGAAGGATGGATTGAGTTCAAGGACAAAAAAATCGCACGAAGTGTGGCAGACATGCTTAATGCTCAGCCGATCGGCGGGAAGAAAGGGTCACGCTGGAGAGACGACGTATGGACGATGAAGTATCTGCCCAAGTTCAAGTGGAACATGTTGACTGAGCAAGTTGGTAAGTGTCACCAAATGGTGATCTTGGAGTAAATAAATAATGCTGCTGTTCAGCACACGAAGCACAATTACATCAAGCTAAACTACGGGTCGAACTATCGCAGTCACGCGCGGAGCAACAGGAGTACCTACACAATGTCGAGCTTGCTAGAATTCTGAAGAAACGAGAGGAGAAGGGAGACTTTCACCCTCGGGAACGGACGTTGAAGCGGCGCGCGGATGAGGATTCGGATTCGAAGCGGAAAAGACCGAAAGACTCGAAATTGGAGGGTGTATTAGAGAATATATTTTGATAAATAATTGATGAGAAATGACGCACGGGCCGTGGGAGTCGGAGTTTGAACCAGGTAGTGTGTGAGAAACGCACAGGAAAGGACTTGGTCACGACCACTGTTGAGCGTGTCGAACAAGGGCCAATTTGTGCTCGTCGTGATCCTCAGAGGTCTGTGCTTCACTATGCTCGGCCTCTCCTCTCCAGCCTCTGATTTCCATTTCTCTGTCTCTTTCTTGGCCTTCTAAGATGTCCTGGTCTTCCTCGCATCCTCCTCCCCCTGGACGCTCCCGCTCCCGCTCCCCTCGCCCTTACCCTCCCAGGTCTTCTTATCCGGACCACCCATACACAGGAGATGCTTACAGTCGAGACTGGGAAGGCTACGACCGTGAGCGATGGTCTTCCTACGACCGTGACAGAACTTCATATGATTATTCTCGCCGCCGAAGCCGGAGCCCTCCTTCAGACGAAAGTGCGTACACGAGTATGAAAGACTTTTGTTTGTTCTCACAATGAAACCAGGCAGAAAGCGACGACGTTCCATTTCTCCCTTTGACCGCGATAGGGACCGTTACGATCCGCGTCCACGTTACAATGATGACTACGGTTTGAAACTTTTCAACTTTATATACCTCTCGGGTAACTCACCGTTTTTGCGTTTTAGATACTCACTCACGCGGCTACGGATACTCCTCACCTCCACGTAGAGGCCCTGCGGGTTCTTATCAGTCGTCGCGACGCCCTCCTCCCGATCCTCATACGTTCGAATTTCCAGCGACCCTTAAGCAGTATGCAGAGTGGTTCCGTTTCTTCCACCCCCAGGAAGCTTTTGAAGAAGATAACGCTGACAAAGTCGCCGAGCAAGAAGCAGGTGATGGCTCTAAGCCGCGGAATGGCATCAGGAGTAAATGGGAAAAGTATAAAAAGGAATTTGCTGCTAACCAGGTCAGCGTCCCCTCTCTCATCTTGCTCTCGCCCGCGTTTCTATACTTCTGTGGGAACATCGTGGCTGAATCTGCTTTGTTGCTGTACATTAGCTTCAAACCATGTTTGAGCACCATAGGAAATCTCCGTGGTTTGCCGAAAAGTATGATCCTAAATTCCAAAATCTCCGCTTACAGGTGCGGAAGGAGGGTTGGAAAGGTCGTATTAATACTTTTCTTGATGATCTCGAGTCTGGCAAGTTTGACCCAGATTTGAATGAAACTGAGCCAGAACCACCCTCACCTGCAAAGGAGACTTCACCTATTAACGATATTGCCGCCGAGACTAACGGCGTTGCTGAGGAAAGCAAACCATCTGGTGGTGATGATGAAATGCAGTTCACTGTCGAAATTGACGAAGAGGCGGTCGATCCTGATGTTAGCAGAGTGGAGACCAATGGCAAACATTTGTCAGATAACAAACGAAGTAATCGCGGGATGGAAATTTCTGTTCCGCCTGAGGGCAATCAAGTCATGATCCGTACCATTCCACCTGACATTGGCCGTGTCAAGCTCGAGGAGGTTTATGCTCACCTTTCCTTTTTTGGTGTATGACTCAATTTCCTTTTTTCAGGTCTGTACGAAGATTCCCGGTTTTGTGTACCTTGCTCTTGGTGATCCTTTGCAAAAGCGCAATTTCTATCGTGCAGGCTGGATACGCTTCCGAGATGATACGGACATGAGCTCTGTTGTCGCCGAGCTCGGAGACAAAAAGGTACGCTACTATCTGCTGCCCCATAACATGTTTCTTTTCTTGCTGTGTCACTATTCAGATCGAGGGGTTCAAACTTCATGTTTCCCATGTTGTCAGGCCATTTATTAACCGCGTGCGAAACACGCCTGACGCTGCAAGCCGTCCTGAGCGTCTAGAAAAGGATCTTGGCAACGTGAAGACCCTTGCAATGCAGTTGGAGACGGAAGCTGCAAAGTTACGTGTTATGAAAAGATCACAACTTAACATGAAACCCAAAGTCAATGGTGAGGCAAAGCCCGAAGAGGATGCGATCATTGCATCGCCTGAAGAGACTGTAGAGGAAGAGGACCCAGAACCTAGAGAGTGTGGTAGTGAGGCTGTTGAACGGAGGGTTGAAAAAATTATGGTAGATCTTCGTGAGCAAGGGCTAGTAGACGTGAACAACGAAAGGGAATATATAGAAAAAAAAGTTGATCTCTTCTCTTTCTCCTTTTTGTGAGTATCGCTGATTTTTATGTGATTTACAGGTGGTGATATCACTGGATTTGTATATCGCTTATCTCCGGGCAGCTTTCCACACATGCTATTATTGCGCTGTAATAACTGATCATCTTGAAGAATTGCAGCGTAAGTGTATCAAACACGAGAGGAAGCCTTTTTCGTGCGCGAATACCAAGCCTACTGAGAATGAGAACGCTGAGAAGGATAAGAAAGCTGACGAAAGCGAGAAGGACGGTGTAGAGCAAGAGAGAGATGGCAAGGAGAAGGATGGGAAAGATAAGAGAGGAACTGAACGAAATGGTGATCTTTTATGGATTTTTCTATTGTCATTTGTGCAATGCTGATATCTTTGCAGATGGTCGGTGGTTGGAGTGGTTAGACTCTAAGATCGCTCTGCTTATCAATCGAGACGGTGTTGACCCCCGCGACTACGGGGGTAAATCTTATGAAGAGTACGTTTACATCTTCCACTATCTGTATATTGTCATTGATGGTAATTTTAGGGAGCTTGCCAAAGCAGCTGAGCCTCACATCAAACAGGAGGATGAAGGCAAATTCAGATGCAAAACGTGTCAAAAGCTGTTCAGGGCCTCGTCATTTGTTGAGAAACATATCGCCAATAAACATCCCGAACTTGTGAAGCACCTTGATGATGTGCGTGACTACTATCAAAGGGCCAATGCCATTACTAACGGGGTGCCATTCAGTTAACCTACTTGAACAATTTTGTGCTAGACCCACATCGTATCCAACCGTTTACGCACCCTCCTCCAACGATTGGCAATGCCAATCAAGCTCCTCCACCTCAGGCTTATGGGATTCAAGGTACAGCCTTTCATGCCGAGTACGGCCGAGCTGGTGGGCATTATTCATTCCCACCAGGACCACTACCGTATCCTGGGTACTGGGATCCTTATGCTGCATACCCATATGGTCCTCCGGCTCCTTATCCTCCTCCAGCTATGCTTCCTCGTCGTGATGAGGGTACTATCACTGGTAGGCGCTTAAGTGAGCGCATAAGTGGCTTTACTGCAGAAACTACTGTACCTGTAGGGGCTGGTCTTCCTCCTAAACCTTCTCCAGCCGCACTTGACTCTGCATTGACAAGTGGAAATGGGATTGGACGTCGGAACATGAGGAACAATGGTCAGGCTGGTGGACCGCCACCCCCGCCACCACCAGATGCCAAGGAGGATCCTCGTGCCGCCGCCGGAAGAAGGGTAAGCTATCATGACATGGACCTTGTTGCTGAGGTATGTCACTATGTCCCCAAAAGAACTGAGTTAATGACAACATGAAACCAGGGAGATGTTGAGTTATTTTACTAATCCTGCTGAGTTTTTTGACCTTTCATTGAGTAATTGAATGTGGAGATTGTGACATTAATGTTGCCGTGTTTGTTACATGTTTGAGTTTACGAAAAATCGTTTTTTTCTGGTAGAGGATTTTGATCAATTGTAGAAGATTTACGTGTGATTGAAAAGGAGGCAGAGTGAGGAATGATCATCATTCATTTTTGAGTAGCAAGTGAATAGTGGACGTATTTGGTCAGGTTTGAGGTACAATAGTTTGCCTCTGCGCCTCCAGTATCTCCATTCTCTATACAGGCGCCACATCCTATCCTCCAACTCCAATACATTCCCCCCTTCTTTTGGCCTCTTCTGAACAAACATTGGTTAGCTTTCCTCTATCGCGTCATAAATGTCACTCATTGGCATCCCAGCTCTGTTGAAATAGCCCACTACAAGTGTTATGAGTACACCAAGGCGGCCAACACTTCGAGTTACCGATTCAATTGGCTCTCAGGATGGTCTCGTTACGGGAAATCCTTCGACTCGGCGTAGTCATGCATTCAGCATCTCGTATGCTGGTCAACGGCCGGGTAATAGCAGGGGTTCTAGTTCTGGTACGGCTCCACGGCGGCAATCTCCCGATTCATCCGAAGGAGAGGGTGATATACCGACGTCTAAAGATAGTCATTCCGAAAGCGAAAGTAAAGCTCAGACTCAGAGGACGATTGCTCCGACATTTATGACGACCGAGGCTCGAGACTCGACCACCGCTGACATGGGTGCTCCTCAGTCCCAATCTTCACCACTCTTTTCGTGCCCGGTTCCGTCGCTACCCCCTTCCCAGCTCAGTCATCTTCAGCACCCACATAGACAGCAGATGCGTTCTATTCATTCGAATCCTGTCACGCCTGTCCAACCTACGTCGCCTATTGATTCCCTGTCGGTTGAACTTGCAGACGCTTTTCAAATGGTTATCCAGACCATGCTCCAGATTTCGCCACCCCAAGTTTTGGAATCTGCGAAGGAACAATACTCGGCATGCTCGTTGTCTGTTCCAACACCCTCGATGTCTGCAATGTTCACTGCCATGAAGACTCTTAATTATATGTCAGCAAATCTACTCATGTTTTACAGCAGCGAATCTGGTTCTCTTGATTATTCTGAAGGAGATACGAAAGTGCAGAATGTGTTCGATATTGGGGAGCTGTTGCAGGGTGTCGGGGATACTTCAAGTGCTATTGCTGCTCAGGCTGGTGTTGATTTGGTACTTCACTACGGAGAAGTGGACGTAAGGCATGTTTATGTGAAGGGTGATGAATGTGGAATTGTATATGCTTTGCTCCATGTACGTGGTCTCTAATTGAACCCGTGATTCCGTTGTTGACTTGGAGAAATTTCATAGATTGTTCGTCAGATACTCGACAAGGCTCTTCCTGGAGATCTGATTGAACTGGGCCTTGCGGTCACCCCTCATGGGGTTCAGTCAGGGACATCGACCATCCTGGATGGATCTGTTGAAGGACGTGTGACGGTTTCTCCAACTGACATGGACTCGTTGCGGTGCAGTATCAAGATTGAGCACAAGTATGGTTCGAGCATTTTGTCCGATACAAATGAAGGCCATGTAGAGGACTGCAAATCTAACGACAAAACATCCTGCAGAGATAAACAACGGCCGAACCCTCAACTTACTACCCTACTCCTTCGCCGCCTCTTACGCCTCATAGATGCTCAATTTACGATCCAAAACCATGTCGAGGATGGTCAAATTTATGAAGTGAGCCTTCTTCTGGACAAGGCTGCTTCTTCGGCTACAGACTTATCCGGAACTATATCCGGTGGAAACGCACAAGAGGAAATCTCGGGACTTGACAAAGATCCTAGTACTGAACAACTGCTGGTTTTCGGTGAAACCCTCAAAGGCCGTAAAGTTACGCTGTATGCACGATCGGATAGCGCATTTGCCCGACATATGACCAGTTACATAACTGCGTGGGGCATGGATGTCAATTGTGTATTCTCCGATGGCAGGAGTGAGAGGTCGACGAATGAAGAGGCTCCTACTCCAATACGAGAGAACTGGTTCTCAACTCCTGGCGCTTCAACGACGCTTAATCCTGAAGTTGCTGCTTCGATTAGTAGTTCCAAATCATTTGGATCAGACAATGCATCCCATTTGTCGTTCATCTTCATTGACGACAATACCGGCATTTTACGAGAATGTTTGCAAGCTCTACGAGCAGAACAGCACCCCCAGAACTTTAATGCACGCATTCGCCCTTCTTCGGCTGCCTTGCACAGGTCTAGGTCGTCTCCTCAGCTTGCTCATGTCCAAGGGCAGTCTGCTACATTACACGCTACTTCAGTTGTCGTCTTCCATTTCACAAGCCTTGCTAATTACAAAGTCACAAAGGATGTCATTCAGTCTATGATGCCGACACATGGCTCAACAGCTCGTTTCCCGGAGGTTATGATTATTCCAAAGCCTGTTGGACCTCGACGGTTTCTGACAGCTATGCACACCGCAGTGACCCGACCAACAATTGATCCCTTCTTTTTCCCCACTGCCATCTCGCCGGGGACATCAGGTCTACAGTCTTCTTTCCTGCCTCCCTCTGACTCCCGTACAAATCAAACCACACAAACAGGCTCTTCGTTCAATCGTGCGACGCAATCTCTCTTTTCCAGTCTGCCATCTCCATCGCCGCTTGCAACTCCTGACTATAATAATGAGTACTTCCCTGACCCAGCTGGCAAGTTTGGTTTGTCGCCTTCTTCAGGTTATCTAGTATCGAGTCCTGATGGACAGCCTGCGGGTATCTTCTTCCATCCACGGTCAAAGAAGAAGGCTTCACCACAACCAGTGGAACAGATCGGGAATCGTGTACCCACTCAACGATGTTTGCCAATTCCAAGACCAGTTGTAAGAGGAGGCAGAGAGACCAAATTCTTTCCCAGTTTACACGAAACCTCAAACCCGATCCCAGCGGCTACCCGACCCCATTCTGTTACTCAAAGCCGGAAAGATGTTGCTGCGATTCCTACTAGCGAGAATAGGGTCTCAACATCTGAACCACGATCAACCCCCGGATCACCGGCAAATGAAGGTAGCTCCTTGAAGGCAGTTTTGAAACAACCATCGCAGGAACGACGAGGTTCGACTGACAACAATGTGGGAGCCAGACCAGGGAAGAAAGGCAAGAATACAACTCCCGCAAACCAAATAATTCCTCCGATAAGTGTTCTCATTGTTGACGGTCATTCTACTGTAAACCTTTGCTTGATGAAATGCTGATATAAATTTCCAGATAATCCCATCAATCAAAATATACTGTCGACCTTCATGAAACGGAAGAAGATTCGATTCGATATAGCTAACAACGGGAAAGAAGCGGTCGAAAAGTGGAAGACAGGAGGTTTTCATTTGATCTTGGTATGTTGACAGCTCATGCCTTGAACGTGCTTAAATCTTACCCTTACAATTAAGATGGATATTCAGATGCCAATAATGGATGGCATAGAAGCTACTCGGGAGATTCGACGACTAGAACAACTGGACGGTGGCTCCGATTTCTCTCCGGTAACTTCTCATCAGCTACCTATGGACATCTTAATCCTTCCTTCTGCATCTACGAGCGAGATACGCTCTCCAAGCAGATCTTCTCCTTACCGATCTTCTGTGATCATCGTGGCCCTCACTGCTTCTTCGCTACAAAGCGATCGAGTCAGCGCTCTAGCTGCTGGGTGCAACGATTTTTTGACCAAACCTGTGTCACTTTTGTGGCTGAACAACAAGATTATCGAATGGGGTTCTATCAAAGCATTGCAAATGTGGGCAGACATTCGACCAGAAGCCGTGAGGAACATATCTAAAGGTCAAGAAGCTCAAGCTCGTGTTGTCGCTGAGCGCCTGCATATGCCCAAGAACCGTAAATCCCCTCCGAGGCTCTTGATCACTGGGAAAAGTGCATCACCACCCAAACTCTCCACAGCTGTTGAACACCTGACTCGATTTGCAAGGCAAGACTTGACTGATGGAGCTTCAGTCAGTTCAATTAATCCCGGGGACGAAGTGGGTCCTCCGGCGCCTACCGCTCCAACGAAAAGATCGCAAAACAACTTGGCCGGATGTTCAGAATCGGAAGCTGTTGAAGTCGACCAAGGTGAAGATGAATTGAAGTCTTTACCTCGATCAAACTAATTAGCCATCGATAGACACTCATGGTATGAGGGCCTGAGCCTTGGGGTAGATGGGTTAGGACTTGCTGATGTGTTGTGATAGGCGCACCTCGTGCTTCTTCACCATCCACCAATGTTTCAACCCTGGAACAAAAAGACGACAACATTTGTAACATAACTTCCGGCCCAGAAAAAGAGAACGTCAGGCAGGCTCCTGAACTTACTCAAGCCTCTTTGCAGGAAGGCACCGAGCCCATGAGCGCAACTTCTACTCAATCAGCTAAATCACGCCACGTTGACTGACGGTACGGGGCAACCTCAGTCGTGCTGTGGTGCTTTCTTTTCATCGGAATTGCGCCACACATAGCACGCAGGGTTGCCGAGAACTTTTCTCGTTAATACTCGTGGTTATCTGTCCCTATCTCGTCAGCGTTCATCTCCTCATACCCCCTTGCTCATTCGATTTTTCATTCTCATGACTCTTGCAATGATCTCAACTGATTTTGGGGCTTTTGGTTGCTTGTCTTTGTTTTTTTCTTGTACAAGTTCTTTGTGGGGTTTGTATTTTCCATATGACAACGATTATTTGCCGCGCATCTCCTTGTATCTTGTTTTCTCCTCGGGGTTTTCATTTAGACTGGGTTTGTGTGCCTGGGAGCACGACTGCACTGAGCATTGAGCACCGATAGTACTAGCAACGTGTTCGCCAGACGACTAACGATTCATTTGAATTTTGGGGGTTCACCTGATTCGATTGCCGAGTCAATCGACACAAATGATCACAAATTGAGGAGTATTATTCAATTCTTAATGTCCATCACTACACCCCATGACTCCCAGACTATGTTCTTTGTGTGAAACAACCAAGGCTATGTTAAGGAGACCTAAGACTGGTCAACAGATCTGCAAAGACTGTTTTTTCTATGTTTTCGAAACCGAGGTACACAACACAATCACCAACTCCAAACTCTTCAAGCCTGGGGATAGGGTTGCCATTGGTGCTTCGGGGGGTAAAGGTGTGTGGTTCATGTGAGCGATCCACTGCATGCGATTGACGTGTCTTTGACAGATTCAACGGTTTTAGCCTTTGTTATGAAGACGCTTAACGAACGTTTCAAGTATGGCTTGGAGTTATTCCTCTTGTCCGTAGATGAGGGAATTACTGGCTATCGTGATGATTCACTTGAAGTGAGCCTACCCATTCACTGCTGAAGTGGCGAAGACATTTAATCTGATTTTTTTCAGACGGTCAAACGAAATCAGCAGCAGTATGAAATGCCCTTGAAAATTTTGTCCTACGATGAGTTATACGGGTGGACCATGGATAAAGTAGTTTCTCAAGTGGGCCGCAAGAACAACTGCACGTTTTGTGGTGTGTTCCGGAGACAGGCGCTTGATCGTGGTGCAGCGATGCTCGAGGTGGACCACATCGTTACAGGACATAATGCGGACGATATAGCAGAAACTGTTCTGATGAATAGTAAGTGGATAGATGGCTTTCTGTTAAAGATCGAGGCCCGCTGAATTTTTGGGACCTCTCGAAAGTTATGAGAGGTGATGTAGCTAGGTTGGGCCGGTGCACGGCTATCTGCACACAGGGAGAAGATACAATCAAGCGATCTAAACCGTTCAAGTATACTTATGAGAAAGAGATTGTTATGCAAGTACCGAATCTTGCCCATCTGGATACACTCGTTGACGAGACGTTTCAGGTATGCATATTTCAAGAAGCTGGACTATTTTTCGACGGAGTGTATATATTCTCCTGATGCCTACCGGGGGCATGCGCGGGCATTCCTCAAAGACCTCGAGGCTGCGAGGCCAAGCGCTATTATTGATATCATACATTCTGGAGAAGCTTTTGAAGTGAGAAAAGAGGTCAAGGCCACCCAGCATGTGCAGCGTGAGTTTTCACAATCAATCTGTACTTGTCATTTCCTCATGTCTTCTCTGATTGACTTGATTTTCTGCAGAATCCTGCCAGAGATGTGGATACATGTCGAGTAACCCCCTGTGCAAAGCCTGTACTCTTTTGGAAGGTCTTGAACGTGGTATGGCAGAATCTGGACTGGTGAGTGACACGCCTTCTGCTCCGAATTGGGGATGCTCAAGAAGACAAATGACTAATTGTGCACTAGACAGAACGTGCACGCAGAAAGTTGGAAGCGGAGGGTCCTACTCCGGACAATATTCGGATGATTCCTTATTACAATAAACCCTCAGGAAAACCGGCAGTATCTATTACGTTGGAAACGTCCCCTTCCTAGGTGGCACATGCTTGTGGCTCTCAGGCTTCCTCTATTTGCTTCTTGACAGGTATGGTCTACCTTTGGACATCAAAAATCCGCTCTAATGTCATCTCTCCACTAGAGGATAGATTATCGGTACAGATACAACGTTCATCGGTCTGTCTGTCTGGATTACGACATACATGACAGTTCTCTTTGACGGACTTTTTCACATTGCTTATGGCCGTTACTTGCCTATTTATGAACAGTTGTTATGATTGCGTAAAGTGCCATCGGGGGTATCCATACTGTACAGTTATGAAATTGTCTGACATACGAAAAAGTATCCCTATAACTAACTCATCAATGCTATCAAGAGAAGAACTACGAAAAAAAATGTTTATCTACAAATAGTATGCCCTTGAGATATATTACTAGTTATAAACACTAATGCCGCTAGTGAGGAAGAAAAAAAAAGAACAAATGGTGAGGAAAATTATGTAGCAATTCTAACAATGACTGTTCCACCGCTGGTAAGCGGACCATCACACACGAACACATCGGGAGCTTTCTCAAGTGGAACAATGCGTTTTCCTTCCCAATGACCACACCTTGTCCCCTGATCTGAGTTTGCATTTTCTTGACACGATGTGGGTTCTGGTGTTTGCCTCCTATTATTGGGCTTGGAGCTATCAGCGGTAGTATATTCTGCCCCAACCCAGGGTTTGATCCCATACTCAAGCCCGAGATCCACCAGCAACCCGATGGTCTCTCCGATATCCCTCCCTTCCCAATCGACGTCCTGAGAAATGTTGACCCACGCGTATCCGACTTTTCCCTTTTTACTGCCACTTGTCCGAGTGTTCATGTTCTCTGATGATGATGAAGCCTTATCCAAGGGCGACAAGGACGACAAGGACGACAAACTCGTACCCCCATTTCCAAATTTAAGCGAGCGTATCCCTGCTCGAAACAAGTCCCCCGCACTGGGGATCGCTCGCTCCGGATTATCGCCAATGACAGTGGTGAACTGTCCCATCCCTCTAATCGCCGTTCCGCTCCTCGTTTCGCTGTTGTTGCTGTTGTTGTTGTGATTCTCGTCGGAGTAATTTCGCCTTCCGGGTGACCTCAATAACCTTTCGGCTGCCTCCCTCACGTCCTTCCCACCGATGGTATCCAGAACCACGTCGAACACGTCCCCGTCTTCTCTCAGACCATTGATCACTCTCACCACCGCGCCACGTCCTTCATCCATGTCGACGACTTCACCATCGTCAAAGATGACTTCCTCGGCTCCCCAAGTCCTAGTCCGCTCTTCAACTTCTTCCATGAAAGCATCAGCGATGGTCGATGTCGTGGGGACGTTGGGTGGTGAAGCGATGAACGGTACATGAACACATACGCGCCATCCTCTGAGAACCAACATTTGCACCGCCATAGCACCTACACCGTCGTGCCCTCGCAGCACGAGTGCACGCCTCCTTCGACCGTTTTCATGGTCGCCTAAATTGAGCCGAGAGACCGTAGCACCATATGTGGCGAAATTGAGGGGCGTGTTTGGATCATGTCCGGCAAGTCTGTACTTGGCCATGTCGGAGCTGCGGCCGATCGAGGAGATAGTGGGGTTTTCGCGCATCGAGGAGAAGGCATATATGAATGTTCGGACGGCGCGGTAGGCGGGAACTCCACATAGGGGTAGGAGAGCGAGTTCCTCGAGGGTCAAGGTGTGTTGAGGGAAACTAGGGGTAGAGGAACCGGAAGAAAAAATCAGTGCTGAAAGGGCCCTTTCGCCGGTAGCGGAGGTGGACGACAGCTTGGGGTGTGGAACACGATGTATACGGTGTCGATCGACAACGATAAACTCTGTGAGAGCACCGGACTAGGAGGGAGTGTCAGTGAAACACGAAGATATCAATATTACGGATACTATTAAACTAATCTCACCTTTTTGACGTCAAGTAGCCCAGCAACCCAGTCTCCTTTCCTCACTACTTCATCTCGAACCTCCCAACCACATTCGACCACTCGCCCAACAAAACTTCGCCCAGGTACATGCCCGATACCTGGTATTAGCGTTCTAGCAGGACCCAAAAGCATCTGTTTCTCGGGTAATGTAGCCGTGCGTTGAGGGGTTGAACGTTGAAGTTTATCAGGGGAACATTCGCGGCGATTCAGTTTTGTTTTCATTGATCGCCCAAGGCTCACAGATCGAGAAAAGCGCTCACGCAGACTTAGACTTCGTCCGAGTCCTTTAGATATGGGCTTGACTGCCTGTATTTCCGGCTCTCCTTCGACTTCGAGCCCGTTAATTCTTTGACCATTCTGACCATCCCCGAAATTGCCGGTTGTCACAGCAGAAGGAGGTAGATTGGCAATACCTCCAGAAACCAGCCTCACTCCGATAAGTCTCCCATCTAAACCATCAATGCCCACAGCCCAGACCTGCACGAGTACACTGCCATTTGGAACATATTCTGGAGGCTTCCTGTGGCTTGTGAACCCCAAAACACTTGTGGGTCCGTCCAGATCTGTTATAGCTGGCTCTCTATGCTCATCGTCGGCCATCTTCACCTCGCCAGCTGAAGGATTCGTCGTTCGCCTGACCAAAGTCAGCCTGTCCATTAAACCTTTTTTACTAGTCGTGCCCCCTAGTCCTCTGACCACTTCTACACTCGCCATCGTGGTTTGAGCTAAACCATCCTTTGTCAGGTCAACTTTACCATCCCCAGGCCTCGAGAGCAATCCACCATTTCCATTATTACGTGCTGTTGTGTCTCCATCAGGGTTGAAGGGTGGTGGTGCCCGAGGGAGCACAAGGGACGTAAAGCCGGGCGTGCCTTTTGATGGAAGCTCCCCGGATGACTGTGGATGAGCACTGGAATTGACAATTTCTGTACTTGTGGGCAACCCACTCGATGAGCCATGACTGTGACTAACGGAGTATGCACGTGGATGTTCCCCTGTGGTGAGATCCTGTTTCTTGTGCGAAGCCGATGATGCAGAGCTAGAAGGCGACTCCAAACATGGATGCTTTGGCATTGACTCGGGGCCTAGTGATCTAGAGCGGCGATGTCCAAGCATCGGGCGAGAAAGAAGCTTGGAAACTTCGGTAAAGCTGTTATTCCTGGGTAGTGCTGCAGGGTTTGGAACCGACGAAGGTTTGGCAGACATTGCTAATGGTGAGGAAGTCAGAGGTTGATGTCTCGTGTAGATGGCGGAGATGTGTTCTCTTTCTTTCCCCTTTCCTTGGTATACATTCTTTGTATCTCCTCCAACAGAACTGGTTACGGTAGAGGTGTCAGCCTTTTCCTTTCCCTTGCCTTTCACGTCTACGCTGGCCCCTTTTCCGGTTCCCCGACTGATGTGAGAGCCCTTTCCAGTGTCTTTGTGATCTTTCTTGACTCCGTTCCTACATAGCTCTTGCTCCGCTGCTTCAAGAACAGCTGTCATGCTCATCATGGGTCCAGAGCTTTTATCATCACGAGTGCGCTGGTATTGGTAGTGGTTGTGTGAACTGGGGTTTGTAGATGTAGATGTACTAGGTGAGTTGGTATGAGGGGCCGTTGGGATAGCGGAAACATTATGGGTATGTGCTTCATAATGTCGTCTTCTTGTCTGAGATTGGGTATTGGAAGGGTACATGGGGGTGGTGGTCGCTTTCATGGTGTCACTGGCGGTTTTGTCAGCCCACCGCTTGGTTGCATCGCTCACGACAGGCGTGCATTGCTTCTTATGCCTGCTTAGGGCACCACCATTGCTGTCAAGAGAAGGCGTCGTAGCTCGCGTCGTTTCGGTGACAAGGTCGGAAAACACGACTGAATGACCCTCGAGAGAGTTGAAAGACATGGAAGAACTACTGGATGCCATGCTCGCAGTTGGCTGCACACGAGCTTTGTCTTGGCTTTTCCCTTGGCCGCTGGGACTGCCTCTGGAGCGAGCATCGACGACGGGCCGAGTCTTACTAGAGTGTGAGGGGGTTCGAGTTGACGGGACAGCAATTCTGGGAGGTTTGGGAATAGGTTGAGGACGCGAAGTTGTTGTGGGTTGATCGTTTGAAGTTGGATGGACTGAAGAAGACCTGGGTGAAGAATAGGGAGTGTAGAATATGTCTGATTGGTCGTCATCGTGGATTGTCTGTAGAGAGAAAAAGTCCTTTGGAGGAGGAGGGGGAGGAGAGATAGAGTCGATCTAGGGTTGAAGAGAGATTGTGCACGCTAGAACATATACAGCGCGGGAATAACATACCCTTTCTGGAGTAAGATAGGACTG